>Ga0214925_100125_pt1 | contig 72247 bp, 59 predicted proteins | sample Stichaenrichment_FD_168299 | JGI IMG/M metagenome (GOLD analysis project Ga0214925, IMG submission 168299) | Xylose enriched microbial communities from anaerobic bioreactor in Madison, Wisconsin, United States - 63SRT | ecosystem: Engineered > Bioreactor > Anaerobic > Unclassified | place: USA... | reverse complement strand
TCGGCGAAAACACTGCTCTAAGAATCATTAGTGAGCTTGGGGACATCAGACGTTTTAACAACCCTAGCCAATTAAATGCCTTCGTTGGTGTTGATCCTCAAGTTTATGAATCTGGCAATCTCACGGCCCACCTGTCAATTTCAAAGCGTGGGACAGCTATTGGCAGAAAGGTGCTGTACTTGGCCATAAACCAAATTCAGTCGGCTAAGAAAGCGGGAAATCCTTGTCATATTGCGGATTATTACGAGAAACGAAAACGGTCTTCTGAGACTGCAAGTCACAAGAAGGCCGCTATCGCATCGATCCATAAATTATTACGGACGATCTTCGCTTTAATTAAGAATGATCAATTATATAGCTATGACGTAGCCAAACATAACCAAAGACTTTTGTCATAAAAATTGATCCAATAGATATTATAACAGCCTCTTTTTTGAAATTACAGAAGGTGGCTGTATTTATCATGCCCTAAATCAGATATTTAACTCGATTCTCCGAGAGCCATTTCCCGATTAGGCCCGTATTTCAAAATAAAATTGCTTAAAATCGTTGATAACACTTGACTTAGAGTAGAAAAAGAGGAGTCAAAGATCGACCTTTAACTCCTCTGTAATTTTATATGATTAGTATCCGGTACCAGTGTTTTGACCGTACATATTTTGACCGCTGTCCTGCGTGCCGTAACCATAATTGTAAGTGAAATTAGAATTATAGTTAGACCCGTAATTGGAATTGGAACCGGTATCAGCATCAGAGCCAGGAGCAGTCGTTGACCTGCCAGCATTGCTGCCAGGGGTATTTCCGACGGAGCTACTTGAGTTGCTTGAACTGCTTGAGGCTACTGATCCCGCCGGACTTGTAAGCTGAGTCTGCCGCTTTCTTGACTGTATGGTACTCGTAGTAAGCAAAGCCGGCAAAGCCGGCAATTCCAAGCAAGAGAACAGCCAGGATGCTCCAGAAGATACGCTTGCCAACTCTAGTATTTACATCGTTGTCATTTTTCAAAGTCTTTACCAGAAAATCCCGCTGACGCGGGATTTTCTGCTTACTTGATTTTAGAAGTTTGCAGACTTGATGTACTTACCACTAGCTACTGCGTAGAACTTCTTACCTTGGAAGATCACGACAGAGCCGTAAGTGTACTTCGTTCTGCCCTTCTTTTGCACACCCTTAAGTGCCTTGACCTTCTTGCCCTTCTTGACATAGATGTAGGCATTCTTCTTAAGAGTCCGCTTCTTGCCGACAGTAATGTTGCCAGCCTTGATGTATTTGCCGTTTCTGAGCTTGTAGTAAACCTTGCCCTTGATGATCCGGATACCGACAGACTTGGTGTACAGGCCCTTCTTGTAACTCTTAGCCTTAGTCTTCTTGCCCTTAGCTGAGTAAAGTGCAGCGTTGTGCTTCAGACGAATGTAAGTACCAACCTTCTGGTAGCTGATCTTGGCGCCTGAGCGCTTGTCAAACATGTACCACTTGCCGTTGATCTTTTGCAGGCCATACAGCATTTGGCCGGTCCTAGGGCTGTAGTAGACAGTCTTCTTTTGGCTGGCAATGTACTGGAAGCCAGTTTTCATTACGCCGGTCTTCTTGTCGAACATGTACCACTTGCCGTTAATCTTGATTTGGCCAGTAACTCTTGCGCCTGAACCTGGAGCGAAGTAGTAAGTCTTGCCATTGATCTTTTGCAGACCATACAGCATTTGGCCGGTCTTAGGGCTGTAGTAAACAGTCTTCTTTTGGCTGGCAATGTACCGGAAGCCAGTCTGCATTACGCCGGTCTTCTTGTCGAACATGTACCACTTGCCATTGATCTTAATTTGGCCGACAACTCTTGCACCTGAACCTGGAGCGAAGTAGTAAGTCTTGCCGTCGATCTTTTGCAGGCCATACAGCATGTGGCCGTTAGCTGGGTCATAGTAAACCGTCTTCTTTTGGCCAGCCAGATATTGGAAGCCAGTTTGCATTACGCCATCTTCCTTGCTGAAGAGGTACCAGTTGCCGTCGATCTTGATTTGACCGCCGAACCGGGCGCCTGAACCTGGAGCAAAGTAGTAAGTCTTGCCGTCGATCTTTTGCAGGCCATACAGCATGTGGCCAGTTGCTGGGTCGTAGTAAACCGTCTTCTTTTGGCCAGCCAGGTATTGGAAACCGGTCTGCATCTTGACTGAGCCATCGTCGGTTGAGTCGTTGTACAGATACCAGTAGCCATCCTTGTTAACTTGGAAGCTGAAGCTATCAGTTGACCGCTTTGCTTCCTTTAAGGATGCAGCTGCCAGTTCAGGCTTCGGACTGTTTTCGTTCCAATCCCAAACACCTTGGTCAGTAACTGAGTTGGCCAAGACAGTCGTCTTGTCACCATCGACCAAAACTAGGAAGCTTGGCCCAAGAGTTGAATTAAGCCCCTTGCCAGCAATTTCGCCCCGGTTGCCCATGTAAGCATTGATCAACACAACGTGGTTAGCAAAGTAATCCTTGTCATAGGTTACGCCATTAACCGTAATCTTGTCGCTCTTCAAGTTGGCTGGGTTGATTTTAACTACGTAGTATGAGTAAGTAGCAGTCCGCCAAGTTGATGGTACAGACGCGCCAAGCACAAGACCGTCACCGTTCAGAGGAATGTAGTCGCCGTCTACCTTGTCAGAAACAAAGCCCAGCATGGTAACGTTGTCCCCAACCGCGATGTTAGTCTTAACAGCCAAGTCAGTGTCACTGGCATGGTTGACCCGGGCATCAACGAAGAGGTAGTACTTACCATTCAACTTGACTAAGTCTGGCCGTTCGATTTCGTCACCGGACAGAACAGTCTTAACAAGCGGCTTGTACAGAACTTGCTTGCCATTTTCGTCAGTAGCTACCTTAGGATTCTTAGGGTCACTCATGTCAAGCTTGAGCAAACCGATAGCACTGTTGCTTACTGCTGCTCTGGTGTTCATGTCGGTGCTGTTGAGCAGCTTGAATAATTCACTTACGTTGTAAGCAGCGTTACCACTGTATCTGCCCCAGTCATACAAGTTGTCAGCGCCTTCTGGGTCATCGCCGAGGTCACCAGTAGCAGCTTCAAAGGCCAGGTAGTAAGTACCATCACTGTCCTTAAAGACGTGACCGTCACGCATTTGCGGGTTGTTGGCCCCACGGTTTTCGCTGTTCTTCCATTGTTCATAGTTTTGGTAAACAGTACCGTCACCGATAAAGAGAATGTGGTCGTTTTCAGTGTTCTTGATGTAAACACCGTCAGCGTTCTCGCCAATGTTGACCGTGATGGTGGCAACTCTTTGGTTGTTGCTTTCTTGGGCGAGGACGTTAGCATAGAACAATTGGATTGAGCCGTCAGCGTTAAGCATAGCTGAACCGGACCATTGGCCAGTTTTCGGGTCATTGTTGTAGCCAAAGATTGAACCAGCAACCTTCCAGTTAGCAAAGTTGTTGTCACCATACTTGTTGTAAAGCAGGTACAAGTGGCTGTCGCTCTTGTGCGGAATACCCATCATGGCCACAACCAGCTGGTAGCCATTCCAGTTTTGCACGTAGCCAGTTTCCGGGTCTTGCACTGGCCAGGAGTCCCAGATGTCCATGGTTGCTTCTTCACCGGTTTCCGCGTCCTTGACCTTGTCCAAACCAGGCATGTTGACCATCTTTTCTCCCTTGAAGAGCGGGATTTGGGAGCTGCTGTCGCGTTCAACGATCTTCTTGGTAATTGAGTCGTAGTCCTTCAAAGTGTACTGACTGTCTTCAGTCTTGTTCAGAACCATCTTGTTCAAGGCAGCGATCTGCGTGTCAGTCAGCTTGTCCAGTTCCAAAGTGCTGCCTTCTCTCAAAGCAGCAGCCACGATCTTCTTACCAGTGTCATTCAGTTTAGCGTAGTTGTCCTTGGCAGTTTGCGTGGTCAAATAGCTGTTGATAACTGAGCCTTCGCCAATGTTTTCGTTTGAGACATCTTCACTGACGTTTTGCTTCCCAAGTTCTGAAGTTTCATTACTGGAGGTATCGCCAGTAGATGAGCCTGGGTGAGTCTGGGTGTTGTCGCTGGCTGAACCTGGGTTGTCGGTCGTGTTACCAGTACTCTTCGTATCAGTCTTACTACCGGTGTTGGTGCCAGTTGAACCTGGGTTGGTTGGGTCCGGAGTGCCAGTAGTCGTGCCAGTAGTAGCTTGGTTGGTGTTGCCAGTTGCAGTGTTGGCAGTCCCGTTATTCGTGGTATTGGTGTTGTTAGTGCCGGCTGCGGTATTGTTATTAGTTGCAGTCGTGGTATCAGCTGTAGTAGTTGCTGCAGCAGTGTTAGTCGGAGCAGTCGTGGTTGCAGTAGTTGCTGCCTTGACTTCAGTCGTTGCCTTTTCAACAGTATCAGCCTTAACAGTTTGTGCCTTGCCCGCGCCAGCAAGCAAACCGATGGTCATTGCCGAGAGCATCAAATAGTCCTTGCCGAACTGGCCGCGTTTCTTATCTTCCTTTTTCATAACCTTAAGTTTTTCCTCTAAAATATAGTCTATCTATTACTTAAAAATATAGAATATTTGCACATTTTACTCAGCCAGCTAACAAGCACACTGAGCAATATCTTATTCTACAACATTTCTTTCACATTTTTTGTAATGTTTCTTCCAACTTATCTATTTAAAGGCAAATCGCTTTACTGCGACCATTTTTCTCACTTTTGTCTTAAGAAATTAAGCTTTGTTCATCTTAGACCGTTCAGTTTGAATTTTTACCTACCTTCTTTATCCAATCATGTTAGAATGTCAAAGTTGTTTGTTCTAACACTAAAGTAATTTTGTAAAGAAGAGGAATTTCCGTGAAGAAAACAATGCAAAAATTAACGGCCCTCCTGCTGGCCTCAGCCAGCTTCCTCGTGGCCAGCCCCGCAAAAGCTAGCAGCTTGGCTGACCGCAACTACCAGGGGCAAAAAGTTATCACCGTCAACCAGAACCGGCCAACTTTTTCCAAAAAGACCTTGTCGACTAAAAAGGGGGCCTGGCAGAGCTACCACAAGCTGGACTCTTTAAACCGGGCCGGGGAAGCCGATGCCCTACTGAACAAGCGGCTCATGCCGACCAAGGCCAGAGAGCCCCTTTACTGGAACCCAACCGCCTGGCACAACAAGAAGATCGCCGGCGGCTGGCTCTATAACCGCAGCCACCTGATCGGCTACCAGCTGACCGGGCAAAACAATAACCCCAAGAACCTGATCACCGGGACCCGGCAATTAAACGACCCGGGCATGCTCAAGTACGAAAACCAAGTGGCCAGCTACCTTAAATCCTCCAGCCGCCACTATATCCGCTACCGGGTCAAGCCAATCTTCCGCGGCCGGGAGCTTTTAGCCCGCGGGGTTGAAATGGAGGCCCAGTCCACTGGTTCTAACGCTGTCCGCTTCCACGTCTACATCTTCAATGTCCAGGACGGCGTCAAGCTCAACTATTCAAACGGCACCAGCGTGGTTACCGGCGCGGCGAAAAAAACTGCCAAAAAGACGATAATAAAGAAATCTACTTCTTCTAAAAAGAAGATCAAGACCTCTACCACTGGCCGGATCGTCGGCAACCGCCGGTCCAAGATCTACCACCTTCCAGGCCAGGCTGGCTACCACATGAATTCAGCCAACGCGGTCTACTTCCGCACCGAAACAGAAGCCAAAAGAGCCGGCTACCGCCGGGCCCTGCGCTAAGGCATATTTCTTGAATTTTTGCAAGGGTCTGTGTAATATTGGCATTAGGAAAAGGCAAGAGAGATGAACCTACCTTTTCCTGTAAAGGTTTTATATCATACTCTTTTCTTATTGCATTTTTACACACATAATCTTTTATCTTATTTGTACAGTTTTGGTACAATATGTTGGCATATCGGGCGACTCATTTCAAACACTTCTAACATCTTTCGCATTTTTACCGATTCCTTTCTATTCATAAAATGCATCGAAGCCATATGCCATCCCCTTTTACATCAAAGAGGAGTCCCAACCGCGGGTTGGGGCTCCTTTTTTGCTCTATTCTGCTTTCTTCTTGCTGGACTGCTTTTCAGTCTTCTTAGTCGTCTTCTTGTTCATTTTCTTCTTTTCCGTCTTCGTCTTCTTCACCAGCAGCGAGCTCTCTTCCAGCTTATTCAAACTGATCTGCCGAAGCAGCTTCTTGAAGTGGTCCTGGCTGCCGATTTTTTCTATTTGCCCCCGGTTCCCCTTGAACTAGTAAACGCCACTAGCGTCTGCAAAGAGGCAGACCATATCAGAACCCGCGTAAGCGCCGGTCAAACTTACTTCCGCCCCACCAATCGCCACTTTTTTCCGGTAAAAATAGCGCGGCTTGGCCCCGCCAACCGGAAAATAGCTAGGCAAGCTGTTTAAAGTAAGCTGGCCGGCCAGCTGTTTCTCTGGGTCTGCTTGGCAGCTTACGCGCTCAGCCAGACGCTGGCTCCCATGGCGGCAAAGCCCACCACCAAAGCCAAGACCGTCAGCCAGGTCAGCTAATTCTTCTCCTTCATCATCTTATCCCCCTTATATTTTTAACATCACTCTTTCATTATACTACTTCCTTTAAAAAGGCTTCCGCCCCCCCTGGATAAAAGAAAAAGGCAGGAACTTCCCGCCTTATTGAGCATCGCGCTCGGCAATATCGCAGCGCATCAGCTTCTCAATGATGTCAATATATTCCCGCGGCACCTGCTGGCCCATATAGGTCAAACGGATATCGAGGTCGGTCAAGTCGACCACCCTGCGGTCTTCCTGCCCTTCCTGCTCCAGCATTTCTACCGGCAGCCCGGCCAGAATGCTGTTCCTGGACACGCCAAAAATATTCGCTATCTTCTCAACAGTCTTCATCCGCGGTATCTTGCGGCCAACCTCCCAATTAGAGATTGTCTGCTTGCTTACTCCCAAGGCCAGGGCCAGCTCCTGCTGACTCATCCCCCGCCGCCGGCGCAGGTCTCGCAAATACTTGCCAATCATGTTCTTTTCCATCCAAAGTCACCACCTGTCATAAGCATAACATAAGTTGCAATAAAATGAAATGTTTATGAGAGTTTTTGCTTTTTTTGAGAAAAGAACAGAAAAGATAAAAAGAAGCCTGCTTCCGCAGACTTCTTAATTAACTTTATTACTTGGTCATTTCTGACTTCTTTTCCCGCAGCATCAAGGCGTCAACGGTTTCCCGGGCATCAGCACCGCGGTTGACCACGGCGTCAACGGCGAAGACGATTGGCATTTCCACGTCATACTTGTCAGCCAGTTCCAAGGCAGCTGGAATGGCGTTGATCCCTTCAACGACCATGCCGACTTCCTTCTTGGCTTCTTCAGCGCTCTTGCCCTTGCCGATCAAGTAACCAGCATTGTTATTCCGGCTTTCTTTGCTGGTAGCAGTAACGATCAAGTCCCCCATGCCGGCCAGGCCGTCAAAAGAGTCTTCCTTGCCGCCCATCTTAAGGCCCAGGCGCTTGATTTCCGCCATCCCGCGGATGATCAAGGCAGCCCGCATGTTGTCCCCGTAGCCCAGGCCTGAACAAATCCCGCTGGCCAAAGCAATTACGTTCTTCAAGGCCCCGCAGAGCTCAACGCCCAAGCGGTCAGAGTTGGTGTAAACCCGCATGTTCTTGTTCATGAAGACATCCTGAACCTTTTCGGCCACAGCTTGGTCTTCACAGGCGGAAACGATGGTGGTTGGCAGGTCCTTGGCCACTTCTTCAGCGTGGGTCGGGCCAGACAGGGCAACGTAGTGGGCATTGCCATGCTTGCCGTTCTTATTCAATTCGTCAGCGATGACTTCCGTCAAAGTCAAGAGGGTGTCTGGTTCGATCCCCTTAGCCACGTCAACGATGATCTGCCCGTCTGGAATAAAGGCAGCGGCAGTCTTGGCAGTTGAACGGACGAAGACTGATGGTACGGCGAACAGGATGATGTCCTTGTCTTGGCAGGCTTCCGCAATTTCCTTAGTGAATTTAATTTCGTCAGGAATAACCATACCTGGCAGGTTCTTCTGGCGACGAGTTCTTGAGAGTTCGTCGACTTCTTGCGGCAGGGCTGACCAGACGGTCACTTCACGACCAGAGTTGCTGAGCATCCGGGCCAGTGCCATGCCCCAAGTACCTGCTCCCAAAACACCGATTTTTGCCATATTATTACCTCACTTAGTTTGTTGATTCCTATTCGCGGCGGCAAAACGGCCGCCACTGATCTAACCTATTATAGCACTCAGCCAGCAACTTTCTCTTTAACCCTAGCCTAATTATTAAGAAATTAGCCTTTGCCCGCGCAAAAAAAAGACGTTTCCCAATTGAAACGTCCGTTAGAGAATAGCCATATTAAAAAGTGTAAACAAAAAACAGCTATGCATTTATCTCCAAGTGAAAAACTCAAGAGTTTATTAAAAGCAACCGCTTACCCTTGCATAGCCTATTGTATGATGTAAAATAGGATTTGACAAGGGTTTTTGTGAATTTAAACAATTTTTATGCACTTTTTTTCAAAAGACGAACGATTTTTTCCTAATTGCTTTCTCAGCAGCATAACATTTTATCATTTTGTAATAACACTATCCGCTATAGTATACTGAACAGTAGGATTATCCTTCAACAATTTGGACATATGTCTAAACGAGGGGGTTATAATTAAGAGGATATTATATTATAACAGCGAATAAGGTGCAATTCAGCAATGTTTAAACAGCTTAGGAAAACAAACCAAAACGACTACTTGCTTATCACGGCTACTTTGATTTTGTTGGTCGTCTTCAACCTCAGCTTGCTCAGTTACGTACAGGGACAACAGAAAGCGGCCAAGCGCGACCAGGCCCTGGCAACCGGCTTCTCCAGGACCTTGAAGGGCGAGATCAAGAACGCCCTGACCCTGTCAACGACTCTGAAGGAACTAGTTTTAGCCAGCGATGGCAAAGTCGCCAATTTCTCCACAGTTGCCAAGGACCTTTTAGCAGAAAATACCGCGGCCAGCAACCTGCAGCTGGCGCCTAAAGGACAAGTCACGGAAATCTACCCTTTAAAAGGAAATGAAGCAGGCAAGATCAACCTTTTGACCGACCCGATCCGGGGGCCGCTTTGCCGCTACGGGATCAGCCACCAGGTCACCGTGACCCAGGGGCCGATTGCCTTAAAGCAGGGAGAAAAAGGCCTGATCATGCGGACGCCGATTTTTATCAAGAAAAAGGGCAAGAAGCAGTTCTGGGGCTTCGCCGTTGTAGTGATGAAGATCCCCCAGACCTTCTCCTCCACCGCGGCCAACCTTAAATCGGCCGGCTACAGCTACGAATTAGAAAAGCAAGTTTCTCCCTTAAATACTAGCTACAAGCAGGTCATGCAAAAGGGCAGCCTCCACGAGCCGATCACCTACAGCTTCACGACTGCGGACAACAGCAAATGGCTCTTGAAGCTGTCTCCGGCCAAGGGCTGGCGCTACAACAAGTGGAACTGGTTCATGGGCTACATCGTGATTATCAACTTCAAGCCAACTAAACGGCCAATTGCGGACTGCTTGGCTGACATGGAAAAATACGTTTTCCCGGAAGTAAATAAAGACTAAAAAAAGGCTCTGCCATCATGCTTGATGACAGAGCCTTTATTTTTGCTCAAATTAATTACTTAGCTGAGCTAGTTGAAGATGCTGAAGTTGACTTTTCGCTAGCCTTCTTTGCAGCCTTCTTAGTTAACTTCTTTGCAGCCTTAGCTGCCTTCTTGGTGTTCTTAGCAGCCTTCTTTGTTGACTTCTTAGCAGTCTTAGCTGCCTTCTTGGTGTCCTTAGCAGCCTTCTTTGTTGACTTCTTAGTAGTCTTAGCTGCCTTCTTGGTGTCCTTAGCAGCCTTCTTTGTTGACTTCTTAGTAGTCTTAGCTGCGTTCTTGGTGTCCTTAGCAGCCTTCCTTGTTGACTTCTTAGTAGTCTTAGCTGCCTTCTTGGTGTCCTTAGCAGCCTTCTTTGTTGACTTCTTTGCAGCCTTAGATGCCTTCTTGGTGTCCTTAGCAGCCTTCTTTGTTGACTTCTTGGTAGTCTTAGCTGCCTTCTTGGTGTCCTTAGCAGCCTTCTTTGTTGACTTCTTGGTAGTCTTAGTTGACTTCTTGGTAGTCTTAGCTGACTTCTTGGTGTCCTTAGCAGCCTTCTTCGTGTCCTTAGCAGCCTTCTTAGCTACCTTCTTGGCAGCCTTCTTGCTTGATGATGAAGCTACTGAAGAACTGCTCTTTGAAGCTTCTGATGAGCTTGAAGCCTTTGATGATTCTGATGAGCTAGTCTTCTTTGATGGAGATTCAGCAGCAGTCTTGTTGCTCTTAACTTCAGTCTTGTTTTCAGTTGCGGCCAGAACTGGGCTTACGCCAGTAGCCAGCAGAGCAGCAGCAACAGTAGCTTTACCAAGGTTTTTCATTAAACGGTTGTTCTTCATAATACGGTTCCTTTTCCTATATCGGTATCAAAACAATTTTCATTACTTGCCCTTAATTGTACTCAATTATTGAAAGATGTTAAGCCAAAAAATGAAGAAAATTAGAATTAAACTTTTATCCTCACTGAAGGCAAAATTATCCAACTTATTTTCAAGTTAAAAGAGTTTTTAGCCTGCTTTTTCCACCTATGAACATTATATGATCGATTTCTATATATCTACACAAAAAAGCGAAAGTTATATTTTTAATAAAAAGTATAAATAAAAAACAGTCCTGCTGCTCAGCAACAGGACTGTTAAAAGCCTTATTCTTGCTATTTTACTGCCGCTTTCACTCTTGCGCCCTGCCCCACATAAAATTATACAGTTCCAAATATTCAATACACCGGAGATAAAGGCTCATGGTGGTAATGAAGACTGGTATGACGAGCTATTGGAAGAAAACAAGCTTTTCTTCACAATAGACTTCGTCAAAGACCTGCTAGATCAGGCATATAACTCACATGACGAAGTGGAAATGTATGTCAGACTTGAAGAGATCATAGATATCTGTAAGGCAACTGAAAATAGTCACTTTATTTGGTTTGCGCGTCTCTTATACCGCCATTTGAGAGGAATCTACACGTTTGCCAAATACGGGATATCAACTGGCAAACTTGAGGGTATTAACAATAAGATCAAGACCGAGAGACGTAAAGGGTATGGGTATCCAGATGATGAATACTTCATCCTGCGGTTAATGGAGCTATCACGGAAGGCTTCCTAAGTCTCTCAATCATTTACACAAGTTTTTATACTGAACTCTTTTAAGCAAAAACTGGCCAAATTAATTTCTTCCTATTAGTTCTCTCCTCCTTTTTTAGAGTTAAAATTAAATAAAGTACTAGATGAGGAGGAAATCATGCAATTTACCAAGCAATTTGAAGGCACTTTTGCCCAAGTCAAGGAACAAATCGACAAGTTCGTTGCTGAAGGCGGCCATATCGACGCGGTCATCAGCAGCAACACTGGCGAAAAGGTTACCGAAGACCATACCTTTAGCTACAAGATGCGGGTCATCGCTATCTGCAGCGAAGAAGAAAGCTAAATAAGCGCAAAAAACGCCATCCCCAAATCGAGGGATGGCGTCTTTTTTGTCTATAAATTATTCAACGCTTGGCAACTTAATGTCCACGTCATGCTTGTCAGTAACTACCGTCATGACCGTTGGGTCGTAGCCGGCTTCCTTAATGCCGTCCAGGTCAAACTCGATCAGAGTCTGCCCGGCCTTAACCAGGTCACCTTTTTAGCAGAAAATCTCCCCCAGATCAAACTGGCTTCTGAAGGAGCAACCTACCTGGCCTGGCTAGACTTAAGCAGCATCACTAACGACAGCGCGGAATTTTCCCGGCAGCTGCGGGAAAAGACAGGCTTAATCGTCAACCCTGGCAGCGTCTACGGTGGCAATGGTGCTTCCTTCATCCGGCTCAACCTGGCCTACCCAAGGGTTCAGATCAAGGATGCCTTGCAGAGATTACAGGATTTTTTGACAGAAGAATAAAGTTAAAGCGCTCAAACGAGCACTTTTTTTAATCAGATTTTAAAGTCCCTTACCAGCTTTGCTATTCCGGTAATCCTGGCTACCCTCTTGGCTAACCAAGGCAAAGAAGTCGACTTTGGCCTGCCATGGGGGATCCCGCACAGCGGTGACTATGACTTAGACGGTCTCTTCGCCTGGATTGACCAGATTATACAAAAGGAGGACTAAAACCACAAAAAGTACAATGAATAAAGCGAAAACTCCAGGCAATTCCGGTAACTTAATGTTCATTTTTCTTCCCCAAAAATCAAGCAGACTAAGCAATAGAATCATCTTTGTAATTGATTAGAAAAAATCTATTGACATCAAGCAAAGTTCCTTTAAAATTAATACTATGAAATAAAGATTACAGAAACATTAAATAGCTTTTTGCCTGATATGGGAGGAAATCATCATGAAAGAAGTCAAGCGAATTATGGTCGCCGCTGCCGCTGCCGTCATGGCGCTCACGGCAGCTGGCTGCAGCTCATCATCGTCATCATCATCCAACAAGTCTTCTTCCAAGGTCTACAAGATCGGCATCTGTCAGCTGGTCCAGCACGAGGCCTTGGACGCGGCGACTAAGGGCTTCAAGGACGAAGTCACCAAGGAACTGGGCAAGAGCCATGTCAAGTTCGACACGCAAAACGCTCAAGGTGACTCTTCAACGGCCACCACGATCTGCAACAACTTTGCTTCTGAAAATGAAGACTTGATTTTGGCCAACGCGACAGCCTCTTTGCAGGCAGCCAGCGCGGCTACTAAGTCAATTCCAATCTTGGGGACGGCGGTTACCAACTACCAAGTGGCCTTGAACCTGAAGAAGTTCAACGGCACGGTTGGGGGCAACATTTCCGGGACTTCTGACCTGGCACCTTTGGACAAGCAGGAAAAGATGATCAAAGACTTCGTTCCTAAGGCTAAGAAGCTGGGTATCCTCTACTGCTCAGCTGAACCAAACTCCAAATACCAGGCTGATGAAGTAGCCAAGTACGCCAAGAAGGACGGCTTAAAGGTCACTAAGTACACTTTCTCCGACACCAACGATGTCAACTCTGTTACCCAGCAAGCAGCCAGCGGCAGTGACGTCATCTACATCCCAACTGACAACACCGCGGCATCCTGTGCTAAGACCATCAACAACGTGGCTCTGAAGGCCAAGGTGCCGATCATCGCCGGTGAAGAAGGGATCATGAGCAAGTGCGGTGTTGCTACCCTGTCTATCGACTACTACGGCCTGGGCAAGCAAACTGGCAAGATGGCCGTGCAAATCCTTACTGGCAAGAAGAAGATCGCCCAAATGCCGGTTCAGTACTACAAGAACCCGGTCAAGGAATACAACCCAACCATCTGCAAGAAGCTGGGCATCAAGGTTCCAGCCGGCTACAAGGCTTACAAGAACTAGTTTTAGTTTCCCTAATAAAGCTGCTTGAGACTGGAGGACATTATGGCAGGATACTTATCATCATTGAGCTTCCTTGACTTGGCTGGCCGTTTGCCAGCATCAGTCGCGCAAGGGCTCTTCTGGGGCATCATGGCCCTGGGCGTTTACATTACTTTCCGGATCTTGGATATCGCGGACCTGACGGTTGACGGGACTTTCGCTACAGGCGGGGCAGTCTCAGCCGTCTTGATCATGAAAGGGGTCAACCCCTGGCTGACAGTTCTGGTAGCCCTCGTAGCAGGCCTTTTGGCCGGCGCGGTTACCGGCTGGCTGCATACCCTCTTTGGGATTCCGGCAATCCTGGCCGGGATTTTGACCCAATATGCCCTCTACTCTATCAACTTAGCCATCATGGACTTCAAGGCCAACACGGCCATCAGTTCCATGACCCCTGGCCTGGTTATCTCAGGCTTAACGGTTAACGAGTCCATCTTGGTCTGCGGCTTGATCGTCATTGCCTTGGTCGCTTTGATGTACTGGTTCTTCGGGACTGAACTTGGGTCATCCCTTAGAGCGACCGGCTGCAACCCGGAAATGAGCAAGGCGCAAGGCATTAACATCAACCGGATGAAGGTTTTAGGCCTGGCTATTTCCAACGGCTTAGTTGCCGTGGCAGGTGCCCTGTCCTCCCAGTATTCTGGTTTTGCCGACGTCAATGCCGGCCGTGGGTCAATTGTTATCGGCCTGGCCGCTGTCATCATCGGTGAAGTTTTAGGCGAAGCAATTTTGGGCAAGAAGCTCAACTTTGCCGGCCACTTGATTTTCGTCGTAGTTGGGGCGATCATCTACTACGTAGTCTACACTTTGGTTCTGTGGCTGAAGATGAACCCGAACATGATGAAGCTGTTCACGGCCATCATCGTTGCCCTCTTCTTGGCGGTGCCATACCTGAGAAGCCGGGCCAAGAACTCCTTTGCCAAGGCGGGCAAGAATGCTAGAAAAGGGGCTTAAAAATGCTAGAACTGACCAACATTACCAAGACTTTTAACCCCGGGACCATTAATGAAAAGCATGCCTTAAACGGGGTCAACTTGAAGCTGGAAGACGGCGACTTCGTGACGGTCATCGGGGGCAACGGGGCTGGCAAGTCAACTACCTTGAACGCCATCGCGGGAGTTTGGCCGGTTGACACGGGCTCCATCGTTATCGACGGACAAGATGTGACGGGCCTGCCCGACTTTAAACGGGCTTCCTTGATCGGCCGGGTCTTCCAGGATCCAATGACCGGGACGGCGGCCACCATGCAAATTGACGAAAACCTTGCCCTGGCTGCCCGGCGCGGCAAGCGCAGAGGGCTTAAGTGGGAAGTCACCGCTAAAGAACGGGAAGAATACAAGGAAAAGCTGAAGGTGCTCAACCTGGGGCTGGAAGACCGGTTGACTGCTAAAGTAGGTCTGTTGTCCGGTGGGCAGAGACAAGCTTTGACCTTGCTGATGGCAACTTTGGTCAAGCCAAAGGTTCTTCTCTTGGATGAACACACGGCAGCGCTGGACCCGAAGACGGCGGAGAAGGTCTTGAAGGCGACTGACCGGATCGTTGCAGAAGGCAAGCTGACCACGATTATGGTGACTCACAACATGAGGGATGCCATTGCCCACGGCAACCGCTTGATTATGATGAACGACGGCAAGGTCGTTTTAGACATCAAGGGCGAAGAAAAGAAGAAACTGACAGTGGAGAAATTGCTCCACCAGTTTGAAGTCGTATCTGGCGAGGAATTCGCCAGCGACAAGGCAATTTTAGGTTAGAAAAGAAGAAAACTGGCGATTTCCAAAGCAAGGAAGTCGTCAGTTTTTTTCGTTTATTCGAAAAGCTGCCGGTATTCGCCGTAACCCGCTTCTTCCAGCTGGTCGTAAGGGATGAACTTGAGGGCCGCAGAGTTGATGCAGTAGCGCAGGCCGCCCTTGTCCAAAGGACCGTCGGTGAAGACGTGGCCCAGGTGGGAGTCAGCCTGGCGGCTGCGGACTTCGGTTCTTTCCATGCCAAAGGACTGGTCCCGGCGCTGGGTCAGCTTAACCAGAGGCTTGGTGAAGGCTGGCCAGCCGCAACCGGAATCGTACTTGTCCAAAGAGGAAAAGAGGGCTTCCCCACTGACCACGTCGACGTAGATACCTTTTTCAAAGAAGTCGTCATACTCACCGGTGTAAGGCGGTTCAGTCGCCGCGTTTTGGGTCACGGCGTACTGCATTGGCGTCAGTCGGTCTTTCAAATCTGCTTTTTCGTTCATCTTGGTCACCCCATCTGTTTAGATAAGGTTATTGTAGCTTGGAAAGATTCGCGAGGCCTTGATCTGGATCAAGAAATTAGTTAAGAGATTCCTTATTTTTGGCCTGTACCTCTGTAAAAGGCTTAATTGCTGACAAGTCACGGCTAAGATTTTTCTTGGCATCCCGCAAGTCAATGTCATCTTGCAAATTAAGGAAGTAAGAATCCGATACGCCAAAGAATTTGGCTAATCTGAGTGAAATGTCAGCAGTGATTTCCTGGCCGCCCTGCAAGATATCCTTGATTCTTGCTGCCCGCACATGGATGGCTTGCGCCAAGTCAGCAGCACTAAGGCCTAATGGCTGCAGGTATTCGTCATTGATGATTTCACCAACTGTATGCGTTTTGATGGATTCGGTCATTTTTTGCCTCCTTAAAATTATTTTTCTTGTACTGTTTGAGCCTATTCTACCCTATCCAAAGCAGATTTTCTTGGAACATGTATTCGGACAATAAACCCCGTAACTACAGCATTCTTACACAGCAAACTTTTTGTAAACTAGCCACTGCTAGCGCCTTTCTAGAAGAAAAGCTTGCCACAAAAATTTTTGGCCGATTTTTGGGTAAACGAAAACCCCCTTGGAAATTGAGAGCATATTCCAAGAGGGCGTTTATATCTTTTAGCAACATCATGCTTAGCGCATGGTGCGCTCGGCGCTATCTACCTTATTACCCATAATATCATATTTTGCCTGTTTAGTCCTATGGCTTGCTCTATTTTAGTGCCGCTTGGACGATTACCATGAATAGGTGGATATGCCTAAAAACAAGCAAAAAAGCACCGGAATTTCACATCCAGTGCTCTTAAAAATTGCTTAGTCAAAGAAGCCGTCAGCCTTCAAGGATTCCAAGTAGCGGTGCACGGCGTCTGGCCAAGTTGGCAGCGGCTTGAAGCCGTTCTTTTCCAGCTTGCTCTTGTCCAAACGTGAGTTGAATGGCCGTACAGCCTTGGAGAGGCCGTATTCTTCCGTGGTAACCGGAGTTACCTTGGTCTTGTAGCCGGCCTGGCGGTAGATTTCCTTGGTGAAATCGTACCAGCTGATGTAGCCGGTCTTCGTGCCGTTTTCGTCATAGCTGCTGGCAGTTTCTGGCAATTCCGCGTTAGTAGCGTGGTAGTAGCCGTACTTGTCAGTTTCGATCATGTCGACCAAAAGCCGGGCCAAGTCCAAAGTGTAAGTTGGCGTACCGATTTGGTCGCTGACCACCTTGACTTCATCATGAGTCTTACCCACGTTAAGCATGGTCTTGATGAAGTTCTTCCCGTTCAAGCCGAAGACCCAGGCGATCCGGACGATGAAGTACTTGTCCAAAGTTTCAGATACGGCAAGTTCCCCGCCCAGCTTGGTTTCCCCGTAAACATTCATTGGCTTGTAGCCCTTGAAGTCCGGGTCCCATGGAGTGGTGCCCTGGCCATCGAAGACGTAGTCAGTGGAGATGTAAACCATTGGCACGTCTAATTCCTTGGCTACGTTGGCGATGTTTTGAGTACCATTGGTGTTAACCTTGCGGACAGCCGCAACCTTGTCGTCGTCTTCAGCCAGGTCAACCGCAGTCCAGGCAGCGCAGTGAACGATCACGTCAGGGTTAACTTCAGTGATGGCCTGCTTTACGCTTTCCGCGTTAGTAATGTCCAAAGAAACGTAAGGAGCAGTAGTAACGGCTGAGCCGTCAGCGATCCCGCTGTATTCTGGAGCCAAGTCGCTGCCTACGCCTTCGTAGCCGCGCTTAGCCAGTTCGTTCATCACGTCGTGGCCCAGTTGACCATTGACGCCAGTTACGAAAACCTTCATTTTTTCCTCCTAATTAAAACTTGAAAGTGTCCTTGAGGCCCAGCCACTTTTGGTCCCTGTCGGACAAAGTCAGCTTAGTGCCGTCTTCCAAAGCGTAGCCGCTGGCTTCAGCTGAGCCTGGGTATTCGCCAACTACCTTTGGCCATTCAATCCCGATTTCAGGGTCGTTCCAAGCCATGCCGCCTTCATCGTTTGGGTGCCAGAAGTCGTTGACCTTGTAGCAGAATTCAGCCACATCGCTCAAAACCAGGAAGCCGTGGGCAAAACCTTCTGGAATCAAGAATTGCTTCTTGTTTTCAGCAGTCAGTTCAACACCGTACCACTTACCGTAGGTCTTGGAGTCACTTCTCAAGTCAACGGCAACGTCGAAGACATCCCCGCGCACGGCCCGGACCAGCTTGCATTGCGGGAAGTGCTTTTGGAAGTGCAGGCCCCGCAAAACGCCCTTGGTTGAGCTTGATTGGTTGTCTTGGACGAAGTTGATGTCAAAACCAGCTTCCTTCATGTCGTTTTCGTTGTAGGTTTCCATGAAGTAGCCACGGTCATCCCCGTGAACTGCTGGCGTAATCACTGCCAAACCTTCAATACCGCCGACATTCTTTTCAACTTTGATTTGACCCATTTTTTCTGACTCTTCTTTCTAAAAAATTAATACTTCAGCTTGCCTTCAGCCACTGCCTTGAGGTGCTGGCCGTAAGGGCTCTTGCCGTAGTGCTTGGCAGCTTCCATCAACTTGTCTTCGTCAATCCAGCCGTGCACGTAGGCAATTTCTTCTGGGGCTGAAATGCTTACCCCAGTCCGTTCTTCAACCATCTTAACGAAGTTTGAAGCTTCTACCAGGCTCTTCATTGTCCCGGTGTCCAGCCAGGCGTAGCCCCGGCCCAAAAGCTGAACGTCCAGGCTATTGTCATTCAAGTACATCTCGTTCAAAGAAGTGATTTCCACTTCCCCGCGGGCACTTGGCTTAACCTGGGCAGCTCTTTCGCTCACGCCAGCTGGGTAGAAGTACAAACCAGTTACGGCGTAGTTGCTCTTTGGCTGAGCTGGCTTTTCTTCGATGGAAATAGCGTGGCCATCCTTGTCAAATTCCACAACCCCGAAGCGTTCCGGATCGTTGACGTAGTAGCCAAAAATCTTTGCCCGGCCAGCTTCCGCGTCCTTGGCGGCGTTTTCCAGCATGTCAGTAAAGCCGTTGCCGTAGAAGATGTTGTCGCCCAAGACCATGGCGCAAGGTTCACCGTTGATGAAGTCTTCGCCCAAAGTAAAGGCTTGAGCCAGGCCGTCTGGACTTGGCTGCACCTTGTAAGAGAGCTTGACGCCGAATTGTGACCCGTCGCCCAAAAGTTCCTTAAAGCGCGGAGTGTCAGCTGGCGTGGAGATGATCAAGATGTCCTTGATCCCGGCCAGCATCAAAGTTGACAAAGGGTAGTAGATCATTGGCTTGTCATAAACAGGCAAAAGCTGCTTACTGGTGACCAGGGTTAATGGATACAGACGAGTGCCTGAACCACCTGCTAAGATAATTCCCTTCATTTTTCTCTTCCTTGCCTCTTACTTTTCGTCTAAAACTTGCTTCTTGCCGTACATTTCCTGGTAGTAGTTCTGGTAGTCACCGGAGATGATGTTTTCCCACCATTCCTTGTTATCCAGGTACCATTGGATGGTCTTCTTAATACCGTCCTTGAACATGGTTTCCGGCAACCAGCCGAGTTCGTCGTGGATCTTGGTTGGGTCGATAGCGTAACGTTGGTCGTGACCCTTGCGGTCAGTAACGTGTTCGATCAAGGAGTAAGGCTTGTCCAGGTAGTCGCAGATCAGCTTAACGATGTCGATGTTGTGCATTTCGTTGTGGCCGCCGATGTTGTAGACTTCACCAACCGTCCCCTTTTCCAAAATGAGGTCGATGGCCTTGCAGTGGTCTTCAACGTAAAGCCAGTCGCGGACGTTTTGGCCTTCACCGTAAACTGGCAAAGGCTTGTCGTCCAAGGCTCTTTGGATCATCAATGGGATCAGCTTTTCCGGGAATTGGTAAGGGCCGTAGTTGTTTGAGCAACGGGAAATAGTTACCGGCAGGCCGTAAGTTCTGCCGTAAGCCCCAACCAAAAGGTCAGCGCTGGCCTTTGATGATGAGTATGGGCTAGAAGTGTGCAGCGGCGTGTCTTCGTGGAAGAAGAGGTCTGGCCGGTCCAGCGGCAGGTCGCCGTAAACTTCGTCAGTTGATACTTGGTGGTAACGCTTGATCCCGTACTTGCGGCAGGCGTCCATCAAAACGGAAGTACCGATGATGTTGGTTTGCAGGAAGATTTCTGGGTTTTCGATTGACCGGTCAACGTGGCTTTCTGCGGCGAAGTTAACAACAACGTCCGGGTGTTCTTCTTCAAAAAGCTTGTAGACGCCTTCGCGGTCGCAGATGTCCAGCTTGACGAAGCGGAAGTTTGGCTTGTCCATGACATCCTTCAGGGTTGACAGGTTGCCCGCGTAAGTCAGCTTGTCCAGGCAGATGATCTTGTAGTCTGGGTGCTTCTTCATCATGTAGAAGACAAAGTTGGAACCGATAAAGCCGGCACCGCCGGTAACGATAATTTTCATGTAATGAACCTCCAAGTTCAGCTAATCAAATCAATTTTTCTTGCTGACTCAAAGTATAAAACATGACGTAACGTAAGCTTCAATAGGGAAAATAAAATAACTGCCGTTTTTAAAAAACTGGCAGCTATTTGCGGCAGATAAAGGTCCCAGCGTCTTTAGTGATGTGGAAGCCCCCGGCGACCTCGTCTTCAACGAATTGCTTGAATTCCTGGTAACGGTCCAAGAGAAGGGCGTTTTGGTTGCCGTGGCAGGACAAGATATAAGAAATAACTGGTTCTGCTTCACCTAATTCGATAGCGTCCTCGTAGCGCTGGCAGGTCACTTGGGCAAAAAACGGAGCCAGGATCTCTTCTCCGTTGTCTAAGCCGAAGCGGTCATAGAGGTTAACTGAGGATAAAACGATTTGGGAGTTGAACTCCTGGACCAGGTCAGTGATTTCGTGCATGTGGCGCTTGCTGTAAGTTGACGCGCAGAAGCGGCCCCTTTTTTTCAAGACCCGGCGGACTTCTTTAAGGACCTGGGGGATGTCATCGCAGTAAAAAAGCATGTGGTTGGCAACGACCAGGTCAAACTCTTCGTCAGCAAAGGGCAAGTGAGCAGCGTCGCAACGGTCATAGGAAAAGCGGCTGTCTTCGCCGATTTCCTTTTTGGCATCGGCCAGCATTCCTTCTGAAATGTCGGTCAAGATGACCTCGCAGTCCTCCGGCAGACGGTCGTGGCTCGTGGCCCAGAGTTCGCCATTCCCGCAGCCAATCTCTAAGATTTTTAAGCCAGGAGTCAAGTCCAGCTGGCGGAAAAGCCAGGGGAACCATCCCTCCTTGTTCATGGAGTAGTCCCGATGCAGGCGGATCCGGGCAGAGATGTTGGTGGCGTTCTGGTACTGGGTCTTGAGACTCTGGGTCATGGTTGACCGGTGGAGCAGTTCCAGCATCCGGCTCCAGTCAACAGGCTTACCAGCTTCCAGGGTTTGGGTGGTTGAGTCGATGGCGGCTTCAACGGCGGTCATTTCTTCAATCCGCTCTTCCACCAGCCGGCGCTGGATCTGAAGGGAATCCAGGAGGCGGCGCCGGTCGCTGGCCCCCAGGGTCAGGCCGCGGATTTCCCCTAAGGAAAAGCCTAGGTACTTTAACAGGAGGATCTGCTGAAGCTTGGCGAAGTCAGCGTCGCTGTAGCGTCTGGCCCCGCCCTTGCTTCTGGCTGAAGGCTTGAGGAGGTTCTGCTGGTCATAATAGCGGATCGTTCTGACGGACACGTGGGCCCGCTTGGCGAATTCACCGGATGTGTAGTAGTCGGTCATGGGAGCTCCTTTCTGCCTTAGATTATAACCGATTTTTTCCAGACAAAAATACCCTTGAGCTCACGCTGGAGTTCAAGGGTGAAATTTTAGCTTATTTTTCTATTTCAACAATGCCTGCAAGCCGCTAGCTAAAAGACCACCGGCGATTGGCCCTAAGACAGGAACCCAGGCATAAGCCCAGTTAGCCCCGCCCTTGTTTGGCACTGGCAAAATCGCGTAAGCCAGACGTGGTGAGAAGTCCCGGGCCGGGTTCAAGGCAAAGCCAGTCGTTGAACCCAAAGCTTGACCAACCACCATAATCAAGAAACCAACAATTAATGGCTTCAAGCCTTGGGTGAAGTTGCCCAGGTTGAGCAAGGTGAAGATGAAGACAAAAGTCGCGATCGTTTCACTCAAGAAGTTGAAAACAGGGTTGTTGATGGCTGGGCCGGTCGCAAAAATCCCCACGCTGTTGCCTTCGTCAGCCTTAGTCGCCTTAAAGTGCGGGTAGTAGTGCAGGATTACCAGAGCTGCCCCAACAAATGCGCCCAGGAATTGCCCCAGCAAGTACGGCATTACCTGGCTCCATGGGAAGAAGCCGAAAGCCGCGAAACCAATAGTTACCGCTGGGTTGAGGTGGCCTTGTGCGCCAAATTGGCCAGCCACGTAAACGCCGAAGGTTACCCCCATCCCCCAGGCCAGGGTGACAAACAGCCAGCCCTGCCCCTTGGCATAAGCCTTATTCAAGCTGATCCCGGCCCCGCAGCCGACACCCAGCACGATCAAAATCATCGTTCCTAAGAACTCTCCTAAAAATCCATTCATTTGTACTTTTCCTTTTCTAGTTCAGTCTAATATCCACATTATATTGTAAGCGCTACCGCTTCACAAGGGCTTTTTGTCTATTTTGTACAAAAATCTCTCCTTTCCTACTCCTATCAACTTCCACGCTTAAATTCCAGCAAGACCCGGTTACATAAAGACAGCCCAGCAAACTGCTGGGCAGCTTTTTCCCGCTGGGCAAGAGGCGGGCCAACTTTTTCGCCAAAAAGTAACAAGCTAGACAAGTCACCAGGTCGGCAAGCAAGGTTGCCAGCGCCGCCCCTGCTTCCTTAAAGGCCGGGATCAGCAGGAAGTTCAAATTAACGTTAACCACAGAAGCGATGCTAATTGCAAGCAAGGCCTCCTTCTCCTGCCGGGCCAATTTTTGAAGAAATTCTCCGCCCTTTTGCCCATATAAGCAGGCCAGACGCGGCACGGTCACGACGATCACAGCACCTAACAATTGCTTAAGCAGGGCCGTAACCTTGCTGGCCAGCGAGTAAAGGCCTACATAATAGTCGCTGGTCATCACTCCCAGCTGGGCTACATCCGCGCTTACGTAAAGCAGGTTGACCAGAGAGTTGGCAAATAAGACGAGGATGGGCAGGAGGTGCTTTTGCCAGGAAAAGCGCCAGGTGAAAGACCAGGTGCAGTACTTACGCAGCCGCATAAAGTTGATCAAGTTGGCCCCCGCGCTGCCCGCCACCGTAGTCCAAGCATACAGCAATAGATTGCTTTTATCCTTGACATATGTCAAGAATAGGGTCAGATACAAAACTTGAAAGCAGATGTTCTGCAAAGCCAGGTAGCCATATTCCTCGTGAATCGCGTAAAGCCACTCGCAGCCCAAGGTCGTAAAAATAATACCGGAACTAAGCGTCCAAATCAGCGGTTAATATTCCCGCAGATTGCCGGAAAAAAGCAGACAGGCCACCAGGCCAAAGTAAGCCAATAGCACTGCCCAAAGCACAAACGAGGCGGCTGAGAAGGCTGTCAAGAACTCCAAGAAGTCACAAAAGAAAATAAGGAGCATCTACTCTGAGTTTGTCTGGATCTTAGGAATCTTTACAGCAATGTCCTTCGCCATGATGGGCTCCGTCGAGATTCTTGGGAATCTGTTTAGCAACTTAAAGAATCTGTCTAGCGCTTTATGCTTTCATAGTTGAGTTGGTGGCGTGTACCTAATCGTCATCTACTTGATAATTTTGATGCTGTTTATCGGCATTAAGAAACTGTTTGCTGATGGGGAATATCAGATTGATTTCAAATTTTGCATATTGCTTTCGATAGTTTCCATTATATTTTTCACCGTAGGAATTGTGCTACTCAATACACTTTCACTTAACGTAATGTATTAAAGCCCATAAAAGATAAAAGTTCTCCGCTCTGTTAGAAGTGAAGTCTAACAGTTTCAGAGAACTTTTTTAATGCTATTTAATTCTGTACCCGGCTGGTACCATCGCTGTAGTTCAAAACAACGCCGGGCTGGACGTTAAAGACATAGACGTTAAAGGAAACCGCGTTGCTGCCAACAGACTTGGCCTCCATTTGAACGCCACGGGCCAGAAGTTCATCTCCTTTAAAGATCGGCTTAACCCGGTAGCGGACGTAGTTATTTGAAGATTCCTTCAAATAGTCAGCTACTTCATTTTCGTATGGCAGCATCCCCGATACGTTCATTTCTTCCGTACCAGTGATTAGGTTCTTTGGGTTGTTATTCTGTCCAGTCAACTGGTAGCCGATCAAGTGACTCCGGTTATAGAGCCAGCCGCTGGAAATCCGCTTGTTGTGCCAGCCAGTTGGATCCCAGTGCAAAGGTTCTCTTTTAGCAGTCGGCATCAAAGACTGATTCAGCATTGCATTGGCCGTAGTAGCCCGGTTCAAGCTGTCCAGATTGCCGTAGGTCTGCCAGGCACCGCGGCTGGTTGACAGATCACTTTGACTGAAGTCGGGCTGGTTGTTATTTACTTCAGTAGACAGTTGCCCACTATAAGTCAGGGATGCCAGATCAGTCTGCTTTGACTTAGCAGAAGCAGTTTCTTTCGTGGACGTAGTCTGGCTGGTCTTACTACCCGGCTTTTTGGCCAGCTTTTCCTTAGCTTCCTCAGTCTTATCCTTAATAAGATCAGTCTCAGCTTTTAAAGTAAGATTATCAGACTTGTAGTCTTCGATTTTATCCTTATACTTATTGACCCGTTTAGTCTTAACAGTAATCTTTGGATAATTCTGGGAATCAACCGGCTTGGTAGAAGTCACGGCAAAAAGCAGAGCAACCGCGCCAGCAGCAAAAATTATTCTTTTCTTTTTCATTATCTCTTAGCCCTCCGGTAACCTGCTCTCTGCGCTTCTTCTTCACTGTTAAAGTAGACAGCGTTTGACGAATTCATACGGTAGCCGGACTGGCCAGGGACATGATAAATTTTTGAGTTGACATTACCAACAATTTTCTGAGAGTCAGCCGTGTTCATATCACCGCGCTGGTTACTTGAAGTATCAGCTGAGTCATCAGTGTTTGAATCACTGGCACTTGATGCGGCAGCGGCTTGCTTTTCCGCGGCTTCAGCCTCCTTTTTAGCTTCAGCTGCCTGCTTTTCCTGCTCCTGCTTAGCCTTTGCGGCTGCTTCTTTTTCGGCCTTTTCCTGGGCTTCCAGCTTCTTAACCTTCTTAGCCAGAGGCGCGTAGGCCAACAAGGCGGCCTTTTTGGCAGAAATCAGCGCAGCGTTCTTTTCTTTTACCTGTTGGTATTCCTTAGCACCAGTATACTTAACCACGACTTTGGTCCGCGGACTGTATTCTTCCGCGGCTACACTGCCAACACCGACAGTCACAAAAGAAAGGGCCAGCAAGAGCCAGGCGGTTGCCTTTTGTACCTTTAACTTGTGTTCTTTTCTACTGTAGGCAAAATACATCAGAACAAAAGCGGCAATAAAGAGGCATCCCCCTACACTTGAAATTCCTAACGGCAGATAGCTCATCATAATGCCTAGAAAAGACATAAAGGCAAGGCAGCCCCACCCTCTAACTGAATAGTAATCTTTATCAGCCTTACCAGTTTTTTTCTTACGATAGCTGATCGTTGTCATAGCAGCAGATGCTACCAGCAATATAGGCCATAATACGGCCATAAATATCCTCATCTCTTCCTCCTCAAAAAACACACGATTAAACAGCTAAGTGCCAAAGCTCCCACTTAGACTTTACATTATAGCACGCGTGTAAAGAGAAAAAGACTCCTTGTAGAAAGAACGAGTAGTTGGTTCAAAAAAGTGCATAAAAAAAGAGCGCCTATTAAGCGCCCTTACCGGTTCGGCACAAGTAATCAGCTGGTATCATTTCTTGCACATCAGATGTGATCTCCGGTTCTTTTTCGTGATAGTGGTACCTCCGAAGTACCTGAAAAAACTGCTTAAGCACTTGTTTAGGTAGCAACCCAGCCTCCGCTCGCGGGGGCTTTTTATTTTGCCTCAACTCCATCCCCCTGCTCTTCTAGTTAAAGACATAGATCTTCTTGGCCACTTGATACAAGCGGGTAACTACGCGCCGGCCGCCGCGGCCTGGCAAATTCACCCCAAGCCCAAGTGGCCGTTTTCTGAAGGACTTGTAAGTCGCGTAGTCATAGACCTTCAGAAAGTTCCACAAGTCCCGCTTCAGTTTCAGGCTCTGCCGGTCACCAGCCAGCAGCAGAATCACCGAAGAAATCGTGGTAATGATCTCCAGATAATACTTCAGATACTTTTGGCAGGGATCGTTCTTGTCAATCTGGGAAGCGTAAAAAGTAATCATCATCTTGTTAATCAAGATCTGCTGGTTGATCTTTCTCAACATCACCTGCTCATTAACCGACTGGTCATCACGGCCGGTATAGTAGTGGTACAGGTCCACCGGCAAATAGCAAATTGTATCAACATATTTCATTGGCTCAAAAACAAACAGGTTGTCATCATAGGAAACTTTTTCCGGCAGCTTGATGCCAGATTCCGCCAATACCTCCCGCCGGTAAATGATTGCATGCAGCATCAAGTACTGGCCTGGCCGTAATTTAACCTGGTCCCAGCCGAACGTTTCACCGACTGGCAAGTTGAACTTCACCCGCTTTTGCTGCTGAAGGGCAAGCTTATCGTACAGGTAATTGCAAACCAGCAAGTCCACCGGCTCATGCCCGGTCAAAAAATTCAGCACTGCCTGATAGGCATTTGGATCAAGCCAGTCATCACTATCCACGATCTTCACGTACTGCCCACTGGCGACTGCCAAGGCGTGGTTGATTGCCCCGCCATGCCCCCGGTTTTCCTGGTGGATCACCTGGATATTCTGGTAGTCCCGGGCGTATCCGTCCAGCATCGCGCCAGTCGCATCGGTTGAGCCGTCATCAACCAAAATGATCTCCACCCGCTTGCCACCGCCAAGCAGCGAATCCACGCAGCGCTCAAGATATTCCGCTGAATTGTAGCAGGGAACGATAATGGTTAGTATTTTCTCCATAATAATGCCTCCACGCTTCTAACAAAAAAGATGTCTCCAATCTGCTGGAGGCATCTTTTTCTGTCATAAATTTATTGCCAGATTAATCGCTTAGTTCTTAGCCAAGTACTTCTTCTTGAAGATCAGCAAACCAAGGATTTGAATCAAAACGATAACAACTATAGCAGAAATAATGTAGTTCTTGTAAGTCTGCTGGTAGTTCCAAAGAACGCTTTGACCCTTCTTGTAGTTGCCCTTAGCGTAAGCACCAGAGTTGGCAACCGTGTAAAGGATGTTATGGCTAGCAGTCCGCAAAGCCTTGACCGTTGCTGGGTTCTTGGTATCAGTTACCTTTGCATTAGCTGCCCCGTTAGTAGACAGCATTGCATCATTACCGTTAGCGATCGCTTCCGTCGCGTTCATGAAGCCACCTGAGTAGTAGTCAGTTTCAACAAAACCTCTGAAGCCCCATTCACCGCGCAGAACCTTGTTAAGCAAGGCATTGTTAGCCCCGCACCAACGGTTGCCGATAAAGTTGAAGGCACTCATGGCTGCGTGAGCCTTGCCGCTCTTAGTGGCATCTTCAAAGGCCTTCAAGTAGCTTTCACGGATAGCTTGTTCAGTTGACCAAGTCATCAAGCCAAGCATTCTGTTGGTTTCTTGGTTGTTCATGGCAAAGTGCTTGATGTAGGCGTAAACGCCGTACTTAGCTGCACCAGCAACTTCCTTGGCAGCTAACTTGCCGGCCAAAGTACCATCTTCTGAGTAGTATTCGAAGTTCCGGCCACCAAAGGCTGAACGGTGCAAGTTCATAGCTGGGCCATACCAACCATAAATGTTGGCTTCTTTACCCTGCTTACCCACGGCCTCACCGCGCTGGTCGGCCAAGTCCTTGTTCCAAGTGGAAGCAAGCATAACCGCTGCTGGGAAGGAAGTAGTGTTCAAGCCTTTGACAAAGAAGCTGGAGAAGCCGGCTGGTCCGTCAAAGTCGTGCGTACCGATCTTGCCAACAGACTTGATTGGCATGGTCTGGTAACCACCAAAGGCAACCAAGTTAACCATATCCTTAACAGACATTTGGTTCAGCAGCTGGTCCCACTTCTTATTGTTGTAGCTTAAGCCGCGAACGTCTGCCAAGGTCAAGCTGCCGCCCTTGCCAGTCGTTGGCATTGAGCCAGTCTTTGGCAAAGTGTTCTTGTAGTTTTGGGCCAGAGTAGCACTATTGATCAAGCTTGCCTTTAAAACAGCCTTTTGGCTTGGAGCAGCCGTAGCTTGCTTGTAGTTGGCAAAATTGTTCTTCCGGCTCAAGTAGGTAATTCCAGTACCATCTTGTTCAGCATCTTGGAATTGGTTAACTGCTGCGCTTTGATCACTTGACCGCTTGTTGTTCTTGTCATAAGTGATCTTGTCAGCCAGCTTGTAGTCTCTTGAAGCAATCACATCGTGTGAGTTGTTCTTCACTTGAATCTTGTAAGTCCCCTTGTCCAGGACGTAGGCACCACCATTTGCTTCATCGTATGAAGCCATATCTTCACGGTTGAAAGTGAAGTGCAGTTTTTGACTTTCACCGGCCTTCAATGACTTGGTCTTACCGAAGTCCAGCAGGTTGGTGGCAGCCTTTTCAATTTCGCCATTGTAGTAAGGGGCAGTGTAGTAAATTTGGACAACGTCCTTGCCGGCCCGCTTGCCAGTGTTCTTGACCGTGACGTCAAAACTGATCTTGCCCGTCGTTGAGTCAGTCCGCAAGTCGCTCATCTTTTGGCTGAACTTGGTGTAGCTCAAGCCATAGCCAAAGGCATATTGCACGGCCTTCTTATATGCCTTTTCGTTGTTGAGGTAACGGGTTTCGTACCACTTGTAGCCGACATAAATGTTTTCAGTATAGCGGACATAAGCAGCTTGGGCATTGCTGTACATGAAGTTGCCGAAGTTGTTGTATGACGGGTTCTTCTTCAAGTCGTAGGCGTAAGTATCAGCCGTCCGGCCAGATGGGTTAATTTCACCCTTCAAGATCTTACCCAGGCTGGAGAAGCCCTTCATCCCTGGACCGCCCATCCAGATCGCACCCTTGATGTGGCTGTAGTCATTCAACCAGCCAAGTTCCATGGTGTTAGCGGCATTGATCAAAACAACAACATTCTTGAAGTTCTTGTTAACCAGGCTCATCATGGCCTTTTCCCGCTTGTTCAGTTCAAGGTAAGTTTGACCCTTGTCCCAGTCACCCTTGTTCTTGTAAACTTGGCCCTTATCCATCTTAGACATATCTTTTGGAATATCGGCACCTTCACCACCTGGCCGGGCAATTACGACCAAGGCTGTGTCTGAGAATTTCTTAGCGTGGTCCAGCAAACCAGCTGAATATTTGCTGCTTTCTGGTTCTGGCAAAGTCCAGTCAGCTCCCCACATCCCAACAACTGGGCGGGTCTTTTGGTACTTGGTGTAGAAATTCAAAAGCTGCTTGTTGGTCTTAAAGCCGGCCATCTGCAAGCCTTGGTAGATGTCAACTGCCCCGTTAGTAGTTGTTGAACCAGAACCCGACCCACCGTAGATTGGGTTGCTTGAAGCCCAGCCGAAGACGTTGATATTGCCCGCCTTCATTGGCAGGAAGTTGTTTTCGTTCTTCAAGAGGACTGAACCTTCATTGGTGATCGTCTTGGAAAGTTCATCACTCTTGTTAACAGTTGAAGCACTGACCTTCTTGATGGAGGAAGCAGCATTGTTGGCGTTCATCAAACCTTGCATTGGCCCAAAGACCATGGTTGACAAACTGATAACTACTGTCAGCAAGAAGGCAACGCAAGATTCCCACTTAAGCAGGAAGTTGAACTTACTGCTCTTCTTCCAGAAGACAATCAGCAAAATAATAATCAATACCAAAACGATTGGAATTGGCAGCAGGTTTTTACCACCAACTTGAATCGTGTTAGTAATATCTCTGTCACTAACGACACCAGCAGCCTTTAAGGAATTGATGACTGCATAGCCGATCCCAGCAACGGCTAATACAAAGGCTAGTATTACGCCGAGTGAGATCCATAAACTGCGAAGCTTTTTCTTCTTCATCGTCTGTTTTTCTCCTAAACACTTTCATTACTTCTTAACAGCTTTAATCATACTCTTTAAGAAAGCGGTTTTATCTGTTTGAACATTTTCTGTCAATTTCTCCACAAATTCTGTATTCCCTTTCATCTGCTGAATATCAAATTAAAAAGCCCTTACAAGGCGATTAACCTGCAAGGACTTTTCGCTTACTTCATGATGACGAACTTCATCATTGGCCAGTTGATCACGACTTGGGCAATGATGTTGCAGATGTTGGCTACCGTAGCTGAGAAATTGCCGATCTTCGGGCTTAAAACAGCGATGATATGAGGCGGCATCCAAACCGAGACGATCCCAGCGAAGACCACCGTTACCACGTACCAAAAGAGTTTGGCCTTCCCAAATTCCGCTCCAAAAACAACATCTCTTTGCACAAAATAGTTGACTACTTGCGCGCAGACATAGGCAAGAATAAAGGAATAGAAGCCGCCCAAGCCACCAGTTGATGGCTTGCTGTAGTCGAAAATAAACCATTTGAAAGGCTGGGTAATATTCTTAAAGAAGAGCAAGGTGCTCAGCCAGAGCACGACAAAGTTGGTCACCGTGGCACAATTGCTCAAAATATTGAAGACCAGGAACTGGTAAAGGGTTGGGTTTTTAGCCTGGAATTTAAGCAGGCCATGGACCAGCCCATTCTTCCGGTGCTTGAGCATCCACTTGGTCAAGCTGTCATTGTTGTCTGCTAAACGGTCAATGGCACTTTCAAGCTCAGCGGCCGTCATTACTGCTTTCTCACTCATTCTTGCACATCCTTATCATTCTTAACTTTACGGTTGTTTTGGAAATAATCTCTGATCAAGCGGCCAGTCCCCCGCCAGAAATGACCATTGACGATAAAAAGAATGTCCTCAGCCATCGGCCGGCTGATCATATCCCCCATCATCTTCGTCATCGCTCTAAAAGGCATGTTGTAGTTAAAGAGGAAGTTTAGGTCTGGCTTGCTATTTTCCAGGCTCTGCTGAATCTTCTTGGCCAGCCACTTGGCAGTCGCCCGGCCCAGCCAGGACTTGGCATTGGCCATTTCGCGCAATGGATCATTCCATTCTAGTTCTCGCCGGCCAGCTGGCAGGTTTTCCGGCAATTTTGCCCCATAGAGGTCCGCAAAATCCCGGTCAGTCACCAGCAAGAGCTTGCCTTCCTTATACTTGTCATAGCTGCTACTTGCCGCCACTTCCGGGACAGTGCCCCGCTTTAAGTCATATTCGCCAGTCAAAGCGATGTCGGCAACATTTTGCCCCAGCATGATCTGGTAGCGGCCCTTTTCTTCCTGCCAAGTTCCCAAGCTCTGGTCAAAGTAACGGAAGGAGTATTCATCAAAGGGGATTGAGACCCGATTGCTCTCGCCCGGCTCTAAGTCGACCTGGGCCCAGCCCTTTAACTCCCTCTTAGCCCGCATCAAAGGCGAGTCTGCCTTGCCAATGTAGAGCTGGACGGTTTCTTTACCGGCGACCTGGCCGGTATTGGTCACGTCCAGGCTGACCCCTTGATCATCGATCTCCAAGTTGCTATAAGCAAAAGTGGTGTAGCTCAAGCCATAGCCAAAAGGATACTTGACCTTGACGCCAGCCGTTTCATAGTAGCGGTAGCCGACAAAAATACTTTCCTTATAGTAGACATTGTGCTTTTCTTCTGGGAATTCACTATCAAAAGGAATATCAGTTTCCGTCAAAGGATAGCTTTCAGCCAGGCGGCCGGACGGGTTGTATTTCCCGGTCAAAACTTCCCAAACCGCGCTTGGGCCAGCCTCCCCGCCCAGGTATTCGTGCAGGATTGCGCTGACCTTGTCTTCCCAGGGCAGCTCGACTGCCGCCCCGCCTGAGAGGATAACAATAATTGGCTTGCCCGTCTTGGCCAGTGCTTCCAGCAGGTCAGCCTGGCAAGGAGGAATAGCTAGGCTGGTCCGGTCCAGCCCTTCTGACTCCGCGCTTTCATCAAGGCCAACGTTAACCACGTAGACCTCACACTTGTCGGCCAGGGCCTTGGCTTCAGCGATCAGTTCCGCCTTAGCCTCCCCCCGGCGCGGGCAGCCTTGGGCATAGCCAACCAGGTCGATTGGATAGTCCTTGGCCGTGTCCAGCAGACTTTCCAGATCATGGGAGTTGATCAAGGATGAGCCAGCCCCTTGATAGCGCGGGTTCTTGGCAAAGTCGCCGACCAGGGCCACCTTGGTTCCCTTAGCTAGTGGCAGGATTTGATCTTCATTTTTCAAAAGAACCAGGCTCTTCTTAGCAGCGTCACGGGCCACGGCATGCTGCTCTTCCCAAGAAAAAGCACCGGCCGCGGGCTTAGCTTGTGCTTCCAAGATAACCGTGAGCAGTTCATCGACCCGCTGGTCCAGGATTGCTTCGCTCAGCTGACCATTTTCAACAGCTTTAACCACTTCTTCGGCCGCGTTGACCCCAAGACCTGGCATGGCCAGGTTGCTGCCGGCCTTGATACCGGAGACATGGTCATTGTCCCCGCCCCAGTCAGTTACCACGTAGCCGTCAAAGCTCCAGTCTTTACGAAGGGTATCAGTCAAGAGCCACTTGGATTCATTGGCATAGCTACCATTGATTTCATTGTAGGAGGACATGATTGACTTTGGCTTGCCTTCTTTGACGGCAATTTCAAAATTGGTCAGGTAGAGCTCGTGCAGAGCCCGCTGGTCCACAACTGAGTTGGAGGCCATGCGGCGGGTTTCCTGGCTGTTGACGGCCAGGTGCTTTGGCGTAGCGATCGTGCCATTTTCCTGCAGGCCCTGAATCATGCCCGCGGCCATTTTACCGGCCAAATAAGGGTCTTCACTGAAGTATTCAAAGCTCCGCCCCCCGCGGGGGTTGCGCTTGATATTGAGGGCCGGCCCTAAAACCTGGTCAACATCAAGGCGACGGGCTTCCCGGCCCAGGGCCTGGCCCACTTCCCGGCCAACGGCTGGATCCCAGCTGTTAGCCAGGGTGGCCGAAGACGGGAAGCAGGTGGCTGGTTCACTGGCATTTAAGCCCAAGTGGTCCCCGGCCCCAGATTGTTTCCGCAGACCGAATGGTCCGTCTGACAAAAAGATGCTCTTCAGCTTGCCTTTGATTGCCCGGGTCTGCCATTCGCCCTGGCCAGCCATGAGCAGGGCTTTCTCTTTAAGGGTCAATTGCTCAAGCAATTTTTGATTCTTTAACATATAGACTAACCTCCATCGATCTTAACAAGACTAATCATACGCTTATAGAAAGCGGTTTATTTTCCTGCCGCATTTTTTGCCATTTTTCCCACATAATTTGTCAGCTGGCTAGCTTACCAGGCAAAAGCCCGCTATAATAAATGCTGCTTGTAAGCAATACCATAGGCGCTAGTAAAAGGAGTGTTAAATTATGCGAATCGCGATCGTTGAAGACAATCAGTCAGAAATGGAGCGCCTCAGCGCCCACTTCGCCCGCTACCAGCAGGAGTACCAGCAGAACTTTGAAATTGTTTGGTTTGACAATGGCCTGAAGTTCCTGGAAAGCTTCAACCATAATTTCGACGTGATCTACTTGGACGTGCAGATGCCGCTGATGGACGGAATGACGCTGGCGGCTAGGATCCGCAAAATCGACAAGACAATCCCGCTGATTTTTGTCACGAATTATGTCCAATATGCCATCGACGGCTACAAAGTCGATGCCAGCGACTTCTTGCTTAAGCCAGTCAATTATTTCAACTTCTGTGAGCACTTCAAGCGGATCGAAGACCGGTTCAAGCGGCAGGAAGACGCGATCGCGGTCACTTCTTCAGAAGGCATTGTCAAGATCCTGCTTGATGAGCTCTATTACGTTGAAAGCAACGCGCACATAATTTTGTACCATGTTTTCAGCGACGGCGCCGAGAAAGTCCTGGAAACTTCAGATACGATGAAGAATGTTGAGCAAAAGCTGGCAGACTACAATTTCTACCGCTGCAATAACAGTTTTATCGTAAACCTGAAGCATGTTGCCGGCATCAGCGGCAATGACGTCTTGATCGCTGACACCAAGCTGCCGATCAGCCGGCCCCGTAAAAAGGCCTTCATGAATGCTTTAACCGAATATATGGGAATGGGGGACAAATAATGGACATCAATCTGCCTGACATCCCCCGCTATTACACTGCCCTAGCGGAAACGCTGGCCTGCATCATGATGATTGAGCAGCTGCCGCGCAAGCAGATTAAGAGCAAGCGCTGGCTTTGCTACCTCGCTTTCTTCTTGGGGCAAATGGCCTTGCAGTACTTGGCTGGACAATTTTCACTCGCCTTTTGGCTGCTGGGGATGCTGGCCAATCTGGCCTGGATGGGACTGATGATTAACACGCTTGAGCAGACGAGCAATGACATCAAGCTCTACCACCTAAGCCGTGCTTTCATAACGGCTGAATTTATGGCGGCTTTGGCTTGGCAAGTTTACTGCCTGGGCATCCAATTCGTTGATCAGCGTTACAGCAAGGCTTTTGAGCTTATGACCATGATTGTCATTTACGCGCTGATCATTGCAGTCTTGCACTATTCACCCAAAACATCACCGAATAACTACTCTCTTCTCCACATTTCCCATAAATCTGCGCTAAACAGTCTCTTGATCATGGCGATGGTCTTTTCTGTCAGCAACATCGGCTTCTTGTTTCCGCGCGGGAACTTTTATGCAGGCAACGGCTTTACGATTTTTACAGTTCGGACTTTCGTGGATCTTTGCGGCCTGCTGCTCTTCTCGCTGCAGGAAAACCAGCGCTATGAGCACTATTTGCAACGGGATCTGGCCAACATCAACAACATGTTCAACACGCAATATGAGCAGTACCAGGCTTTCCGTGAAAGCAATGAAATCGTCAACCAGCGTTTCCATGACCTGAAGCACCAGCTTGATATCATCGCTCTTGAAAGCAGCTCCGACAAGAGAAACGAATATATCAAGCACTTGCAGGATGATATCAAACAGTTTAAGGCCGATGTCAAAACAGGAAACCCAATTGTGGACGTGGTCTTGACCAGAAAGAACGCCTACTGCATCAAGCACGGGATTACACTGACCTGCATTGCCAATGGCCGTTTACTTGATCAAATTGACACGATGGATCTCTGCAGCCTGCTGGGCAACAGCTTGGACAACGCTATTGAAGCCGTCAGCAAGCTGGATGCCCCGGAAAAGAGATTGATTGACCTGCGCATCACGCAAAAGGGTAACCTGGTTGTCTACAATATCCGCAACTACACTGAAGACCCGCCTAAATTGGAAAATGGCAGTTTGCCGAAAAGCACCAAGAAGGACAGCTGCCGGCCTCACGGCTATGGCCTGCGCAGCATTGAGCAGATTGCTGAACGCTACAACGCAACTATGAACTTGACCAGCAAGGACAACTGGTTCTCACTTACAGTGATGTTTGTGAGGTAGATGCCGATATAACAACAAAATCCCCGTACCTGCGCTAGTGCAGATACGGGGATTTAGCTTTATCTCAATTCTGTAAAGTACTCTGTTACAATTTTGTCCAATTGCTCCTTAATAAGCGAGAAGTCCTGTCCCAGGTCTAGCGTCTTCACACTAATCTGGTTTCCACTCATCTGATAGTCTTCATCGGGGACAATCTCCTCGTCAGTCATGGCATATAAAAGCATCCCTGCCACCGTATCGTTCCTTCGTATTGCCGCCAGATTCTTAACATAGGCAAAAATCTGATAAAGGTTAGCCGAGTGTATCGTCTTCGTGTCAAAGTTGCTCTGTAAGCTATGAGCATAATACTTGGCATCGATTACCAATTTCCTACCACCATATGACAAGAGCACATCTGACTTCATTACCGGCAATAAATGCTTGTTGCCATCGTCCAGCTGCCAGGGAATCATCGCGGCCTTTGCGGTAAAGCCGCGATACTTTTGGCCGTACTCTTGCACGTAATACTCAAGAATGAACTTCTCGTACAGGTGCGACATCCGCTGATCATCAGCAAAGTCAGTCAATCGTTTTATCCCTTGCTCTGTAGTCATGATTTTGCCCTCAGTCAGCAGCTCACATAACCCTAGTAGCAGCCGGTAACTATGATTGTAGCGGTGAAAACGAAGCTTATGCCAAGGCACTTTAGACAAATCAACCATATCGATCTCACCAAAGAAAACCAACTCTTTCTTGAACTGATCAAGGTATTTCTTGTCAGCCTTCTTTGACCTCGCCAGCTGTAAGGCAGTCGATTTTAGAATTTGATTGTATAAGTTATTGGCAGATAACTCATCAAAGTCACAAGCTACAAGTTTTCGGCGAGCCAGCTGATTGCGGACAGTTTCAACTAGGTCAATCTTGCCGCGGACGGTTGGCAAATTATCATGACAAGCCACATATTCACGGTACAGGCCCTGTTTAAGCTGCTTGCCGATCCCCTTAGCTAAGATTGCGGCAAACAGATTGTCCGGATTATCAAAGCTTTCCTTGGCGATATTTTTATACTCTGTTTCATGCAGGTTGCCAAAAGCATAGCTCAGCATATAGTAGACGTTCTTGATGAAGATGCTCTTGTCCTTAATCATTGAGAACCTCATGCAGCGCGCTTTCCCAATGCTCCAGCTTATCCTGGTCATCAAACCAGTATTCCCTCAGCATCGGCAATATGTCGTAATCAACAATCAGTCTTAGTTTATCAAGTGTCCATTCCCCTTCTGGATTGCTGAAGTAGCTGTGACCAATGCAGAAACCTGGTCCAAGAGAAGGATCTCTGCTAATCTCATCATTGAGTTCTTCAATTTGGTTGATCAATCTGTCAAAAGTGACATTCCCGGCAATTAGTTGTTGCTGCATAAAGCCAGTACTTTCAAAAGCTGGTTTCATATTAAAGAAGCTGAATCTCCGCCGCAAAGCATAGTCAATTATCGACAAGCTGCGGTCAGCAGTGTTCATCATACCAATCAGATAAACATTGCTTGGAACAGCAAAAGGCTCGTCCGTGTAAGCCAAAGTTATTGGCTGATCCCGGTAATCCTTTTCGAGTAGCATAAGCAGCTCACCAAAAATCTTGCTTAAGTTGCCACGATTTATCTCATCAATGATGCAGAAAAACGGCTCATCTGGATGCTCAGCCGCCCGCTTGCAGAAGCGGTAAAAGCTGCCATAGCGAAGTTCAAAGCCCAGTTCAGTTGGCTTGTAGCCCATCATGAAGTCTTCGTAAGTGTAGCTTTGGTGGAACTGGATCAGCTCAATATTTTCATCCTTTTTCTGCCCCATCATTGCATACGCCAGCCGCTTAGCCGCAAAAGTCTTGCCTACACCAGGTGCGCCTTGCAGAATTATGTTCTTCTTGTACTTTAACAGTGCTGTTAAGCGATTATAGTCTGCTTCTGGCATGTAAACTTCTGAGAGAAAATTCTCTTTAGTATATGCCACCGGATTATGCTCTCTGACCTTATCCATGATGAAGTTAAATTCGTCTTCAGTTACCTTGAACAGTGAGCCAGTTGGGTTGATGAAAACTTCTAAGTCTTTCAGTTCCGGGCATTGCCGCAGGTCTTTATAAGCCACTGGATGTTCAAATTCTTCGATTTTCTTGAAAAAGACCGCCTCACCATCACTAGCCCGACTGATTTCCATCAAAGCTACAACATTCCGGCTAGGATATGATTCATAGCCAATAACCTTGTCACCAACCTTTGCATCCAAGAAATGCTGGAAGACCCGTCTTTTATGGCCGCTTTCACTATAAAGGGTATAATAGCGCTCCTCACCAACCTTTAAACCAGACAAGTTCCAAAAACTGGGATTAGCATTCAGCCACCAGTACTGCTTTTGGCCAATTGCAGGAGTCAAATCACGATGCTGGGCAAGATAATTACAGATATCGGACGCCAGGATCAAAAGCTTAGAATCTTTTTCAGCAGACCATTGAAAGCTGTTTCCAAACTCATTGCACAGGTAATGTGGATAATTCGGCTCCTCTTCAGTATCCCATTCAAGATAGTACATGTACTCATCAAGCAGTAGCTGATTGTCAGATAACCGCTCAATAATTTCTTGAGCCAGAACTAACCAATTTTGTAGATTCTTGACAGTAGCTTGTTGCTCAAATTCATAGTCTAACTTAAGCCAGCTAGCCAGTCTTTGACAGCCTCGCAAGTTAAATACACTGTATTTATCAGGTGAATTAATGCAAAGCAACATACTGACCGTCTCTTCATCTAAAGCGTAGTCCCCATCTAGCAATTCATTGGCTTGCTGCTTAAAGTCATTGATTCGTTTGATGGGATCCCGATTTTCATCAAACAGACCGGCAATCATCGCTCTTACGCTTTCGGGAGATCTTTCAACAAGTTCTAGCATCGTGTCACTGTCAAACCTAAAAGTATTGAGATTAAGAATGTTGCCTACATTCTGCATAACATCGGTGAACATGCTTTCAAAATCTTCACCATCTAAGCTCCAATTATTCTGAAAGCATGCTATTGCTAACCACAAAGAATGATCACTATGAATCCTATACTCAAAGTCTTTCTGGTACGCTTCCACTAAGCTATCAAATCTAATCTTATCCAACATCTATTGTTTCCTCATCACATTTCTAATCAAGCAAAACGTTCCATAGCTATTGTACTTCACTAACCCAACGCAGTGGATAATAAGCCATACAGAAAAAAGCGGACCCTTCATTTGGTGAAGAGATCCGCGCTTTGGTGTTGAAGTTCTTGAGGTGAAATTGTTATCCTTCTTTTTTCTTGTTAGTCGTAAGTACCCAATAGCACGGTATATTAAAATCCCATCCTAGCAATGCTAAGATGGGATTAATCAGTTTATGGGACTTTATTTACTGTTAATTTCCCGGCTCAAACCATATGGCTGACAGAGTTTCTGCCAGCTGTATTTGTGTTATGCATGACCTTCTAGAAACACGAGGATCTCAGCTCCAATAGTTTCAATCCTCTTCGTCATCCTCTTTCTGTTCTTCTGGCATAGCGGCGTTCTGAATGTCTTTTCCGATCAGTCTCGCTTGTGCCTTGATCCATTCTTCGTCCAGCCCAAAGGAACCTAGTATTACTTTCTGGGTAGCTGTGACTACATGATCAAGCTTATAGTTGCCGTTCGGCTGGCGTATCAGCTCAATCTTTTCGAGCTCTTTCAGTGCCGAAGGTACGCTCAGATAGTTAGGCTTGCCAGGCATTTCGGCTTTGCGCTTTCTCAAAAGCGTGTAGATTCTTGCACGGATTATCAAAGCAATGAACTGAATGAAGATCTTAGCTTCAGCCGCCTGGCTGCTTGCGACTCTGAATGAGCGATTGCCAAGGAAGGTCTTATCACTGCCAAACAGCTTCTCTGAGATATCGCGGCTCTTGTAAAGATTCAAGGCTTCAGAGGCTGTCATCTTTTCGGAGGTTACGATCGCGAAATAGCCGCACAGCTGCAGCTCTCGTTCGATGACATCTTCTCGTTCCTCGTAGCCATAGAACTTGTCTTTGTGGTAGGTGAGCTTGAAGTAGTGCTCGTATCGCTTTGGAAGCTTGTATTCTCTGCCTTTTATCTTGTCCATCTCGGCCTCCATTCTGTCCAGATCAGCTTCCAGTCTCGCACGTTCGCTGGCCTGCTTCTTGGCCTTGTAGTAGATGTGGAAATAGCGGTCAGTTTCGTCATCCGCGTACAGCTTGGCTTTAACTGTCATGCCATAAGTCCGGTAAGCCTTGATAGAGCAGGCTCTCTTTGATTCGAATTCGCCCATGTGCTCCATGATCAAGCCGTGTACAAAGGAGGCTCTGCCTTTAACCATCATCACGAAATCATAGTCGCACGAGTCCATGAACTGGATATTGGCCCTACTGAAGTATCCGCGATCAAGGATAAAGCCAATCTTCTCATAGCCATAGCCGCGAATCTTCTCCAGCATGTATTTGAGCTGTGAGACATCAACGATACTGCCCGGGTAGCTTTCGTAAAGCAGGGGCTTCTCATTGGTCATATCGTAAGCAATCGAGTAGTTGATGATTGGCGCGCCAACGTCGTTCTTAGGGTGGCCGTATTCAGCCATCTCAATATCTCCAGCTTTACAGTTCTTGTTGGTGGAGTCATAGGAAACGTAGATTTTCTCGTTCTTATCGTGGGTGGCGTTCCAGCTGTTCAAGAAGTCGACCCTATCATTGTCATCGATCTCGCGAATGAAGCGCGAGATTGTAGAGTCACTGTAAATCTTGTTCTGTGGCGTCATCAATGGGTGGTTGTAGGCATAATCCGGGAAGTGCTGAGCCACGTTGCTTTCTGCGATAACCGAATAAGCCGCCAGGTCAAGGAGCAGTCCTTTTCTCCGGTCATCCCAGCGCTTCAAGTGTTCAGCGAGCTTGTAGTCTTCAATAATTCGTCTGACTACGGAGAAGGCACCGATGCAAATACAGCTGCTTCTTGATTCATTGACTGGTTCAGCCGCCGTTCCCTCGGCAGGAATCTCAACATCAGGAAAGAACTTTTCAAAGTTGGGGTTCGGGAACATCATTCCCGGATGATCTGGATCGGCTTTCCCAATGGTTGTTCTTCTGGCAACGTTGTATTTCTTCTCGGAAAGGTACTCTCTAGCATAAGTGTATTCGATGTAGGTAGTCTTCCCCCGTTTATTTCTGGAAATTTTACCAGTGTTCTTAGGAATATTTACCAGGCAGTTGTAGTACATGATGGCCTCCTTTGTCGAGTACTCAAATGATGACATAGAAAAGCACATCAATGCAAGCAAAGATGTGCTAAAAATACAGTATATTTGCGGATTTAAGGCACTTTCTCAGAGAGCTTGAGTTTGATTGACCTGGGAAGTTAGCAAACAGCAAGCATGCGGCTAAAAATGGATCTATCATTTCCAATTGATAATTCTTCTACTTTTTGTAATTTTACCTCTTTAATCTATTTTCGAGTTGCTTCTAGAATCTGTTTAAACCGTTCTAACCGGTCTTCAGGTACTTTCTGCCGAGCCAGCAGCTCAGTTAGCGGTTTGTTCCCCATCATATGATACACATTGCCTTGATGATCGAATGGCTTATAAACCTCTGGTAATAAGGCGATAAATTGCTCTTTTAGTTTGGAGTTGTTCAATATCTCAATTGGAGTCGAAGCTAAAGAATATGTTTCGATGTACATCTTAGTAGGGACGTACGAGATCTGATATTCCCCGCCTGTTAAAACGAATTTTCCGCTGTAAGCCATGCCATTTACATAAATAACAGCATTCTCACTTCTTGGCAAATCTAGTGTCACCTGCATGCCAAAGGGAACCGACAGTTCAATCTCAATCAGATGATCAGAATTTGTTTCAAGCTGATACTCAACTTTTAAAAGTCCATAACTAGTCCTCAAGCTACCCTGCAGATGTTGCAATTTTGCAGTAAACAATGGAGCTAGCTTGATTTTCTGCATCCCCGGAGTATAGTCTCTAAAGCCCAGAAAATACTCATACATCCAGCTGGCAATAGAGCCAAAACTGTAATGATTAAGTGAATTCATTCCTGCTGGATTCATATGACCATCTGCCAAAACAGAATTCCATCTTTCCCAGATAGTCGTTGCTCCTAAATTTACAGCATATAGCCAACTAGGTTCATCCTCATTTAAGAAAATGGTGACTGCCAACTCATGTTCTCCAAATCTGGAAAGAGTCCGGTTCAGAAAAGCTGAACCAGCAAAGCCTGTGGTTATATGATCTCTATCTTGGTGGATCCGCTTCACCAGGTCGCTAATCACCTGGGGTTCTTGTTCTTTGTCGACCACATCAAATTGTAATGCCATTACGCGTGCTGTCTGCGTATCACTGGCAATCCGGCCAACTTTAGTCACGTACTCATCTTGAATATTCTTTTTAATCACTGCTGCCAGTGCATCGTATTTCTGCTTGTCTGCTTCATAACCGAGTATCGATGCACTCTTAGCAACGATATGCGCTGAATTCAGATAGTAAATTGAAGCCAGATAGTCAGTGTCAGTTGCTCCAGCAGGTGTCACCTTATCTTGGCCATCCATCGCTAACCAATCGCCAAGCTGAAAATCGCTAACCCACATCCCAGCTTTCTTGGTATGTCTACCGATCCAGTCAACCCAAGCTTTCATTGCCTGATAATTTTGCTTCAAAATGGCTGGATCACCATAGTGCAGATACATGTTCCAAGGAATAACTGTTGCCGCATCGCCCCAGATGGCATTGCCACCATCATCATCTTTCATGCTCGGCGCGTACATCGTCAGCATCCCTTCATGTGTCTGCTGTTCTAGCAACATGTCACGCGAATACTTTTTAAAGAACTGGTAAGTATTCATATTATAGGCTGCCGTGTCTGAAAAGATCTCGGCATCGCCAGTCCAGCCAAGCCGTTCATCACGTTGAGGACAATCAGTCGGTACATCGAAAAAGTTACTGCGCTGCCCCCACATTATATTCTGAAACAGCCGGTTGACCTTGGCATTATCACTCTTAAAGCTTCCGGTCCGTTCCGTCTGAGAATAGATTACTGGTGCTTTAAAATCATCGGGATTCACTACCTCTATCCCTTCTACTTTAACGTAGCGAAAACCAAAATATGTAAATGCTGGCATAACCCATTTTGCTTCACCATCAGACTTAAACCGCCACTGAGCACGGGCACACCGTAAATTATCCCGGTAGAAGCTACCGTCCTGCAAGATTTCGCCAAAGCTAAAGACGACTTCCTGCCCTTTGGGCAAATGGTTATAGAAGCTTAAAGTTCCAGCATGGTTCTGACCAAAGTCAAGAATTTTTTCACCTTTTGGCGTGACAAGAACTTCTTTGACTGGCAGTTCAGCTTGAATAGTCAACGGAAGACTATAGCGGTCAGTTAAAACATCTTTCGGCGCGTCAAGAATCTCTGCTTTCTGCCAATTATCAATAACAAATGTTCCGTCAAAGTCCTCCCCATAGTAAATACCCGATTTAGTGACTGGGCCAGCAGCAGTTTCCCAGGATGAATCTGTTGAAATGATTTTCTCAGTTCCATCGGCTAATTCAAGGTGTAATTCTGCTAGAATCCGTTGCTGGTCGCCATAAATCTCTTCTCTCCCGCCAGAAAAAAGGAAATTTCCCTTATACCAGCCATCACCTACTGAAAACAGCAGCTCATTTGAATCATCCTGCAGCAACTCAGTCACATCATAAGTCTGTACTTGGACCCACTGATCATAAGCAGTCAGCCCGGGAGCTAGATATTCAGCACCAATTTTTTCGCCATTGAGTCTGGCTTCATATACTCCCAAACCAGTAGCGTATAAACGCGCTTTTTCGACTTTTACAGGAAGAGTGAACTTTTTCCTAAATAATGTGTTTTCAATATTTTTATCTGCATTACCCAGCCAAGATCCAAGATATGGCTCACTCATTTTGCCAGTTTCGAACCAGCTTGTTTCCTTACTGGATTCATTTGCATTTTTAACACCGACTTCGACAAAGTATCTCGTACGTGGTTGCAAACGGATTTCCGGGCGAAAAACGTTGTCCGTATAATCTGCAATTTGCTGAAAAACTGGCTGACTAGAACGGTCTGTCCAAATTTTGAGTGATTTTTTAGTCTCAGAGTTCCATTGGCCTTCAGTCGCAAAGTCAATTTGTAGATCTGATAAATCAAAGCCGATAGGTCTGGTCATATGATTTATTTGAATGTCTGTAATTTTCATTTTTACCTCTCCAGCCTAAAACTAGTCAGCGGATTAAACGCTCGCTTTTTCATCAGGAGCACTCACTATACCGAATTAATTTTACTTGAGACTTTTGGACCAGTTTTTTGGCCTCAAGACTCATCCAAGCAGCTGCCTCTTTAACTCTAGGGAAAGTCAGACTGGATGTTTTTAACAGGTAATCATCCAGGTAGCCAGCGTGAGAAACAATCATCGGAATAGCAGCATCTGCTGAATGCTCAATACATTCTCGTAATAGATTTAATGGGTCATAGTCCGAATCAAGTTTGCCATTGACATATCCTCCCATCACAAAATGAAAAAGAGTATTTTTCTTAAAAGGCGATAGCATTTCCGTTGTCTTCGGCAATTCAAGATAAGACAAATTATACTTATCAGCGACAAATTCAAGTGCAGTGCGAAAGTTATTGCTACTAATCGCATGACCTTCAAAATAATCTGGCTGGCGGCCAGTCAACTTAACAAACTGTAAGTATTGGGCTTCAATCTCAGTAATCGCCTGTTCAGTCTGTAACAGGTCATTTCCCTTGGCCATATTTTCGCGATATAAGCTTGACCGGTGAAACTCCCCCTTTTCGTCAACTAAAGCCGGCACCTTAGAGCTAGCAGAAAGGGGACGGCCATTAGTCAAGTTGATATGTACACCCAGATCAATTTCTTTGTCTTTCAGCCAGTCAACAGCTTCTGCTGTGGACTCCATATTGGTCATAATTCCCACGTTATTAACTAAGCCACATTCCACACAGTCCAAAATTCCATAATTAACAGCCCGCGAATACCCTAAATCATCCGCTCTTAACAAAATTCGTCTCATGAGTTTACCCTTTTCATTAAAAAAATCCAGTAAACAAAGCTGTAATTAACCATTAAAGAGCCTCGTAAACTGGATTCTTATTTAATTAAAATAGATTGATCAAGTTGTTTTCCGTGAGCCAGCCTAAGTAAAGTCGCTTCCAAGAAGCAGCCTGCTCATTACTCTGACTACGATCGGCTTTACTATCCGTCCGCAAATCAGCTAATACCAAGCCATGTTTTCCCTTCTGATAAATGTGCAGTTCAAACGGAATGGAATGCTGTTCCAAATCAAAAGCAAACCGCAATGCATCAGCTACTGGAACAAATGGATCCTCCATTGTGTGCCAGATAAACGTTGGCGGTACATCAGAGCTAACCGCGTCAACCATGTTAACCAGTTTACGACGCTCTGGCGTGTCATCAAGTCCTAAAGTAGAATAGTTGATCTTAGAAGAATTTTGCTTACCACTCTTATTCATCACAGATTGAGTATCAACCATCGCTGGTGCACCATATGATAAACAGATCGAATTAGGGCGGTAAAGCTCACGGGATTTGCCGACTAATTTTTCAAGCCAGTCCTTATTCCAGTAACACCCTAATTGAGCAGTCAAATTACCACCGGCTGAAAAACCAATCACATTGATACTGTCCGCATCCAAACTCCATTCATCAGCATGTTCTCTAACATAAGCGATAGTCTTGCAAAGGTCAAGCAGCGGATTAGGAAAACTTGAAACTGGTTCTTTTGAAAAATCTGCATCTGGGTCACGATAGAAACCCAGCCCTTCAGTGGCATACTCTGCTACCACGCATGAGAATCCTTTGCCTAAGAATTCTAAAGCTACAGGTTCTTCCTCTCGCCAGGAAGTCCAAAGGTAAGCGCCACCTGGCACAATAATCATCACCGGAGATTTGCGATTGGCATCAATTTCTTCGTTAGGTTCTTGCAGATAAAATGTAGCTTTAGCGCCTTTATCTCCAATCCCCTTCTTAAAATACTGCATTAGCTAAACTCACTCCTAATCACAATCTTAGGCTGGTGCAACGGTAGTATCTGCAGCAACTTGGTCTACCAAAGCAGTCAATAATTGGTCACCAAATTTAACTTCCGCACCATCTACTTTATTAACAACGATATCATCAAAGCGGTTTGAGTTCGTCACGATTACAGGAACAATTACGTCATAGCCCTTCTTAGCAATTGCTTCATAATCATAGCTTTCAAGCAAGTCGCCTGCTTTAACATTTTGACCTTCTGAAACTTTGACATCAAATCCTTCACCCTGCAACTGAACAGTGTCAATTCCCAGGTGGATCAACAACTCAACACCGTTGTTTGATTGCAAACCAATTGCGTGCTTAGTTGGAAAAACTGAGACAACTTTGCCATCAAATGGTGCTCTGATTTCTTTCGATGCCGGTTGAATTGCGACCCCCTTACCAATTGTGCCTTGTGAAAATACAGGATCGTTTACCTTTTCCAGTGCTACTACAGTACCTTGAAGTGGTGAAACAACGGCTTCATCCTTAAATTCTTGAGCCTTTACAGCATCATGATTTTCTTCAGTTGGAACTACCACATCACCAAAGATCATGGTCAAGACAAAGGCTAACGCAAATGAAACAATTTGTGCAACAACAAAGGCAATGAAGCTTGCGTCAACACCGGTTTTAGGATTGATGAAACATGGGATACCAAAGATACCACCACCGGGCATCGTGTACATACCAGCATGGAACGCGGCTGCGATTGCACCACCTACAGCTGAACCAGCTGAAGCACAGGCAAAGGCCTTCTTATGAGGAAGAGTAACACCATAAATAATTGGTTCTGTAATACCGAAGAAACCTGAAAGAGCCGCCGGAAGAGCGATTTCCTTAAATTCAGTGTCTTTTGCCTTAAGGCCCATCGCCAAGCAAGCACCGACTTGACCAAACAGGGTACCGTAAAAAATACCATTAATTGGGTCAAAGCCGTTAGTAGTCAAGTTGTTCATCAAAATCGGAATAAATGCCCAGTGCAGGCCCAAGATAACAGCACCTTGCCAAATTGCGCCCAATACAAGACCAGCGACAATTGGTGCCAGCCCGTAGATCCACATACTTGCATTTGCAATCCATTGTGAAATTGTTTGGAAAACTGGCCCAATGATTAGGTAAGAAAGGGGTACGACAACCATCAAGTCCAAGAGAGGGACAAACAAGTTCTGAACAGTCTTTGGAATAACTTTCTTAGTAAACTTTTCAAGCAGGGATACACCCCAAACTGCAAAGATTACTGGCAGCATAGTTTGGGCGTACTTCATCAAAACTACATGAACACCCATAAATGTAAGTGACTTGCCAGCGGTATATGCAACGATCATATCAGGGTATACCAGTGCCGCACCAATTGTTGCACCTAAGAACTGGTTAACGTGCAAAGCCTTAGCAGCAGTAAAGCCAAGCAATATTGGCAGGAAGTAGAACATTGCATCCCCAGCTGCATTCCAGATCATATAAGTACCAGAACCAGATTTAACCCAGCCCAAAGTAGTGAGGAGAACCAACAACCCCTTTATCATACCTGCACCAGTCATGACCCCCAGTAAAGGCATAAATAGTGATGAAATGAAGGAAACGATCTTGCTGAATACATTCTTATTATCATCAGCAGCTACCGTCTCGCTTTCAGTACTGAGACCTAATATCGGCATTGCTTCATCATAGATATCAGCAACATTGCTACCAATAATTACTTGGTATTGGCCACCCGCATGGGCAACTCCCATAACCCCCTTCAAGTGTTTGATTTTATCATCATCAGCTTTACTTTCATCCTTCAACTTAAAACGCAAGCGCGTTACACAGTGAATCAAGCTAATTACATTATCCTTGCCGCCAACTAAATTAACAATGTCTTTAGCAAGAGCAGCATCCTTGGCACTTGAACCAGCCATTCTTAACTCTCCTTTTTCTATTCTCGAAAAATCTTTTCCTAAATTGACGATGCCCATTACTGCTTGATAATATTCGCCGAGATTGCCTTTGATACCAATCTTAACTTGTAAGTCCTGCAAATTAGCACTTTCGACTTCTGTTACCCTTACTAACTTTTTTAGCGAAACGCGTTTGGGATCTTTAACCAAAAACCTCAAGTGGCTTATACATCTAAAACACTCTTTTATATTGGTTTGACCACCCAAAGAATTGACAATGACTGCTGCAGTTTTCTCTAACGTAGACCTCATGTAATACCTCTTAGACATTTACGCGGTGAATATGAATTGCCAGAAACATGACTTCTTCATCGCCGACATTGTAGTTGTATCTGCCATAAATAATTCCCGCTATCCGCTGGGCCACGACATACTCAGCATGATATTTTTGGGCAATCATTTCATATATGTCTTGGTCAAAGTCCTTACCATTTTGATGCTGACCCTTCTTAATTCTTTGAATAAAGAACTTCAGATGGGTCATCAACCGATAATAAGCTACAGACTTGTCATCGAGTTCATGCAACATCTCTTGAATGATTTGCATGATCTCGTTAATCAATTTGATTGTTTCTTCAGTGTTAGCTAAAGAGTCGCCCTCTTCAGCAGTAATGATATGCATTGCAATATTAGTTGCTTCATCATCTGGAAACTCCAGTCCTGACATTTTACTTAATTTCTCAACCGCACTTTGAGCAATTCGAAACTCATCCGGATATGTTTGCATCGTCTCGAATGTCAAACGGTTTTGAATCTGCATTCCATCTTTAATTCGTTGAACCGCAAATTGAAGATGGTCTGGAAGTGAGACATAGATGTCATCGCTCAACTTCTTGCCAGAGCTAGTTTCCGCTTCAGAAATAACTTGGTCAGAAAGGTCGATATACTCAGCCTTAACCTGTGAGAATGCGTCAATAATCAAAGTAGCTTTTTTTTCATCTTCTGGAAAAAAGGCCTTCTCAATCTTGCTGTCCGCAATCCAGTCTCCAGCTTTTTGGCGAAACGCTATACCAGCGCCAAGTGCTACCAAAGTATTCTTGCGGATATCCTCTGCAACAATAGCATTGTTGTTTAGTACTTTAACAATTTTGATCATAGTCTTGTCTCCAATAAAAAAGGCAAGACTAAAAGCGTTCCACCTTAGTGAAGTCTTTTTCAGTCTTGCCAACTCAATGTAACAATCCGATTCGTTATTTCATGATTCAATCATACCATACTTGTAACCGATTGCAACAGTGGTGGGCAACTCTAGTTTTTAGTTTAGTTTCGTTTAGTAATCTGCTTATTCGAAGATCTACCAGTTCAAATCAACAGGCCACTACTAAAAAAACTCTCTGGCTTTTACTGGCCAGAGAGCATCCTCTTTATTTCTTGATAATCACCAAAGCATCTTCCATGATTGGCGCCATCTGTAAAACATTATTTTCAACAATACCAGTACGCACATCCCTGGTCTGTAGGTCAATTACCCGGCAGTCAGAAACATCTATACCGAGATCTTCAAGTGAGAGTGCATTAAACGTTGGTAAGTAAATCAAGTAGTAATCACTGCTTTCCGCTGCACGGACACTAGCATCAGCTTTACTGAAAGCAGGCAATGGAGTCAAACCGTCTGCAGCATACTGCAAAACAGCGTCCTTAATGAAGGCAACATCCTTTGCACCGCGGAAATTAAGATTGTCCCGCCAGTTATACGGGCGAAGTGAAACGTTAAAGTTAGAACCCAGCTTAGCTTCTGGCCGGTTAGGATCATTCCATGGCCAGATGCCATAGGTCCCATATCCCAAACCTGCATCAGCCCCTGACAAAGCTGCCCGCCAGGCTGCTTTACGAACGTCATACGCACTGTAGCGTTCTGGTTCCGGAGCATGCATCTTAGTCATTCCTTCATAGCAAAGTTCCGCGTCAACAATCGGTCCTTGATATTCTTTCTCATTACGTAAAGCTTGTGGGATTTCATATGCAGTTTTTTGCCCAGGATAGCCATGGCCGGACTGGTAACTGTAAAAGTCCACCTGGTCAACGAACTCTTGTGGCAAGTCATGACTTTCTCCATTGATGTGGAAAGTATAAATTCCCTTAGGGTCTTCAGCCTTAGCAGCCGACAAGACTTCACGGTAATACTCTACCGCTGTTGCAGGAACTTGCTTGCCATTTTCGGTAAAGCCAACATCCCCACTTACGAAATAAACAGGATCATACTTTTTAAATCTCTTAACAGCATATGTAACATATGGTCTGATCTCTTCCAAGGGAATCGTATTATTCGTAACAAACTTCGCCATCCAGGTATCTGGCACAAAATTTCCCCACAAAAGTACAAGTACTGGCGTCATACCCCGCTTGACCATTTCTTTAAGCATTTCTTCAGCCCGGTCAAAGTAAGCTTCATTGATTTTGGTAAAGTCGTATTCGTACGATCCATCTTCATGTGTAGTAATAGCAAACGGCTCACGATCTGCTAACGGCAAACTGGAGTCCCACTGGCGCAGGATATTAATTTGAATCGCATTGAATCCTTGCGATTTGCGGGTATCCAGGTAATAACGCCAATCCGGCATTTCGATACTGGTAAATGCTCCCCAGCAGGTGTCTGCCAAATAGAAGAAACGTTGACCATCTTTTTCAAAGTGCTGACCATTGACTTTTAACAATTTAGTTTACCTCCAAATAAAAGAGGCAAGACCAAAAACACCCAAAAAGTGGATTTTCTCAGTCTTGCCAACTTAATGTAACAACCTTTACTTATGATTACTTATTATAGCAATTAATGCGAGCGATTACAATTTTCTTGGCTGATTTTTTACTTTTGGTCTTCTTCAAGAATTGAATCTAAGTCACCATACCAGTAAGCGTCTACCTTATCAGCAATTGGGTCAAAGTAATCAGCCTTCACGCCAAGATACTTGCCAGCTTCTGCCAAGATCGGCACAACATCAGCCCAAACCCCGGCCATATGGTGAATGTATGGACCGTAAACATACTTAGCTTCAAAGCGGTTCAAGTCTTTGAATTCGAACCAAGCATAGGTTCCTTGTTCGTATGGTCCTTCACAGGTCTTGGCATTACCAACAAGCATTGAATAATCACCATGGTCTCCGTCAAAGCGAACCAGAGTGTAAGTGCCATCCTTAATGCCAAAAGCAGCTGAGCCAGGGTAATCAAAGACAAAGTGTGAAGGTGGCAGAACTGGACGATCCTTGGCGGTCTGGAAGGCGAAAGTACCAAGGTGTTGCAGCAATTCTCCATTCTCATTTTCTGGATGACGGCAGTTAACGTCAGCAAACAAGGCCTTTTCTTCACCCAAAGTCGCGCTTTCGGCAAGTAATTCAGAAATCGCACCATTGATGTCAACTTCACAGGTTACCGGGCGGCCTTCGGTTTGCAGCAGCGCTTCTGAAGCATAAGGCAAAATGCCAATTTCGTCTTGAAGCTCAGTCCAGCATTGAATAGTTCCAGCATTACAGCCATATTGGTCCATCTTGTCACCCATGGCTAACTTCAAAGCGGCAACCTTGGTAAAAGCTTCATCAGTAATTTGGACATCACACCATTCGCGGTAAACCTGCTTGGTTTCTTCAATCCGCGGATCCTTATTTTCAATCAAGTCCTTCATGTATGAAGTCAGTTCGCCTAAAGGAATTGGTGACAGTTGAATGCCAAACTTTTCGAGCAGCTCACCTTCATTGACGATTACTGACCAGAAGTCAAACGGCCGAGGCCCGATTTGTAAAATTCTGGTGTTTCTAAAGGTCTTAACCACGTTGCAGACTTTGATGAAATCAATCACACCGCGTGAAAATGATGGATCACTAATGTCACTGTTACGAATATAAGTGAATGGCACATTAAAGTGACGCAGCACTTTACCGATCGCGAACAAACCACATTGCGTATCACGCTGTCTCGAGCCATCAGAAGCTGGTGCTTCGTCCTTTGGCCCCCAAAGCAAAACTGGCACGTTGAACTTAGCAGCTAACCGCGCTACTTCATATTCAGTACCGAAGTTTTCGTTAGCAATAAACAGGCCATCGATGCCCTCAGCAACGAATTTCTTATAGATCTTTTCAAGCCCCTCATCATCGTAAAGCAGGCCATCATCATTAACATCTTGAATATCTACGTAGTTGATCCCCAACTCATCCAGCTTATCTCTGGTGTAGTTGGCAAATTCAATCGCGGCATCCGCAGAGAAAATATTTCTTCTGGTTGGCACAAAACCAATCTTAATTTTCTGTAAGCTTTCTTTGTTGACCATCCTAATTAGCCTCCTAATCAACCGTTAGCGTTTTCAAATACTAATTTATCACTAGACCAGCAGAAGCAGCAAGGCTAATTTAACTAAACTAAACTAAACTAGAATATAAAAATATTTCAACTAAAGTGATGCCCGTTTTATCAAATGAGTGGAGACAAGACATTTCTGTGGGGCCCAGTCCGCCGTAGATGCTTGGGACTGCAACTGGTAAATTGCCTGGGTAACCATTTGGTTGATTGGCACATGAATCGTCGATAATTCCGGCGTGATGATTTGCCCTTCATACACATCATCAAAGCCCATTACCGCGACATCTTTAGGGACTGAGATGCCGTGCTTGGTAAATTCTTTAATCAAGCGCAGAGCCATATAATCATCCTCACAAAAAATTGCTTCCGGCAGTCCTGTCAGATTGATATTTGACAAATCACTAGTTGGCATCAATTGGACTGGATTCAAATTATAGACGTGTTCCGCTTTGACCTTGATTGCTGCTTCAGCCAGGCCGGCCCGAAAGCCCCGGCGGCGGTACAAGAAGTTAGCGATCAATTTATTGGAGGCCGCATACCCAACCACTTTATAGCCCTGTTCGGCAATATACTTAGCAGCAGTATAGGCCCCTTGGAAGTTATCCATTGTCACGAAATCTGCCTCAATATCATCAAAGTAAGTATCGATAAACACGACATGCCTGATCTTGTCATTGATTAGTTTGACACCCTTTTGATCTAAGTCAGTGCTCAGTACAACGGCATCTGTCACCTCATCATTACTAAGCAATTTTTTTAGATCATTTTCGAGATTCTGCAGTGACAAAACATCAATTTCTACATGCCCGCCAAAGCCGTCAACGTTTTTCGTCAACTGCGAAACCAAAGTGTCAAAGAAAGGCAAACTGCGGTAATTGCGACTGACCACCCCGCTCTTGTCACTGACAATGATCAAATTGATATTGGCCAGCAGACGCACTCCCCCCTTCCGCCTTTTTCTAAGGGGCTCATAGCCTTCTTTATCGATAATTTCAAAAACTTTCTTTCTCGTTTCTTCACTGACACCTGGTTTCCCGTTTAGAACCAATGAAACAGCCGAGCGTGAGACATGAGCCAACTTAGCGATGTCACTCATTTTTAGCTTTTGTTTTTTCTTTTCTGCCATCTTAATACCTCGCATATTTAACAGCCTTAGCTTACCATCTTTCCAGGTAAAAGTCACTAAACTAAACTAACATTATTATTTTGTTTAGTAGATTTAGCGCTTGATTTGCCTTTTTATGCTACGATACGGTTGTCAAAAATGTGACTAACAAAGTTAAGAGGTCTTTCGATGAATACACTAGAATTAAAGAAAAAGGCTACTGAATTAAGAAAATATACTTGGCAGCTGATTTACGAGCACAGTAACGGTCATACTGGTTCTGACCTGTCATGCGCGGATATTTTAGTAGCTCTTTATTACAAAGTAATGAACCAAACTCCAGAAAATGTAGGTTCGCCAGAAGCAGACACCTACATCCAAAGCAAGGGGCACGCGGTTGAAATCTGGTACGAAGTTTTGGCGGACCTTGGCTATATCAGTAAGAAGGACCTGGACGACGGATACTCAAAGTTCAACACTCCGTTCATTGGGCACCCTACAACTCATTTAAAGGGAATGGAATTCAACACTGGTTCTTTAGGTCACGGTTTAGGTCTAGGGGTTGGTGTTGCTTTGGCGGCTAAGATGGATGGCTTGAGCAAACACACCTACGTCCTGATGGGCGATGGTGAACAGGCTGAAGGTTCTATCTGGGAAGCAGCAATGGCTGCTGGCAACTACAGTTTGGATAATCTGACGGCTATCGTCGATCACAATGATTTGCAGATTTCAGGAACAACTGATTCTGTAATGCGTTCAAACCCACTTGATAGAAAATACGAGGCTTTTGGCTGGGAAGTTGTTGAAATCAATGGCAATGACATGGACACCGTTGTTAAAGCTCTAAGCCAGCCAAACACTTCTGGCAAGCCGAAGCTGATTATAGCTAATACTGTCAAAGGCAAGGGGATCACTGTTGCGGAAAACCGGGCTGACTGGCACCACAAGATCCCTAGTCAAGAGGAATATGAAACTGGCATCAAGCAATTAGATGCTCAATTGGAGGCCCTGGGCAATGACTAATATTGATGAAAAAATGACGGCAAGTGCAGTAATCTCTGCAACTTTAGACGAAGCAACAAAGACTGACCCAAATTTACTGGTTGTTACTTGTGACTCCCGTGGTTCAGCAGGGTTGGTGCCTTTTACTAACAAGCACCCGGAAAGAACTGTTGAAATGGGGATTGCAGAACAAAACGCGGTAACTGTCGCCGCTGGCCTGGCCCACGCTGGCAAGCATCCTTTTGTATTTTCACCAGCGGCCTTCCTGGCAATGCGGTCAATCGAACAAGTTAAAGTCGATGTTGCCTACTCAGCTAATAATGTTAAGCTGATTGGTATCTCTGGTGGTAATTCATATACCTGGCTTGGGACCACCCACCACTCACTCAACGATGTCGCTATCACTCGTGCTATTCCTGACCTTGAAGTTTACCAACCAGCTGACAAGTACCAGACCAAAGCTTTATTTAAGTATCTGGTTAAGTCAGATAAACCGGCATATGTGCGCATTGGCAAGAAGAAGCTGGACAATATATATCAAGAAGATTACGAGTTCGTTCCTGGCAAGGCCAATATCGTTAAGGAAGGCAAAGACATTGCGTTGATTGCTTGCGGTGAAACACTTTACAGTGCTTATCATGCAGCCGAGCTTCTTAAAGAAGATGGGATTGATGCGGAAGTAGTTGACCTGCAATCAATCAAGCCATTAGACGTTGAGACGATTGCCAAACTCGCGCAGAGCTTTGACCAGATCATCACTGTCGAAGAACACGATGTCATCAACGGTATCGGTTCAGCAGTTGCAGGAATTGTTGCTCAATATGCTCATGCCAAGCTGACTATTCTTGGCTTCCCGGATGAGCCAGCAATTCAGGGCCCACAAGACGAAGTCCTTCATTACTATGGTGTCGATGCTGAAGGTGTCTACAAGAAGGCCAAGGAAATTCTAGGGAAGTAAAGGCGGTAAAGTTGATGGCTGAAAAATATATTTTAGCGATTGACCAGAGTACTCAAGGCACCAAGGCAATTCTGATTGACCACCAAGACCAGATTTTTTGGAAAACATCTTTACCACACAAACAACTGATCAATAATCAAGGCTGGGTCAGTCATGATTTATTTGAAATTGAAGCAAACCTAAAAAAGCTTTTCGAAGAGGTCCTTGTTCAAGTCTCTGGCGACCAAATTGAAGCTCTGGCAATTACCAATCAGCGTGAATCAGCAGCTGCTTGGTCTCGTTCAACAGGTACTCCTCTGTGCAGAACGGTCGTTTGGCAGGACAACCGGTCAACGGAACTTGTCAAATCTTTGACGACACCAGCTGTCCGCCAAGCTATAAAAAACAAAACAGGATTGGAACTATCTCCTTACTTCACAGCTGCTAAATGGGCTTGGATGCTGCAAAACGAAAATACAGTTCAAAAAGCGAACCGTGACGGCGACCTTTGCTTTGGCACAATGGATAGTTGGCTGATCTTTCAGTTGACTAACGGTAAAGCCTATAAAACTGAGCCATCCAACGCCTGCCGGACTCAGCTGATGAATATCCGAAATGGGCAGTGGGATGATGATTTATGCAAAACTTTCGGTATCAAGACAGAAGCTCTTCCAGAAATTGTTGACTCCAACTCACATTTTGGTGACACTGACCTCTTCGGACTGCTTGATCATGAAATCCCAATCCTGAGCGTTCTCGGAGATTCTCAAGCCGCTTTATTTGCTCACGGCTGTTTTACCAGTGGCGAATTTAAAGTAACTTTTGGAACTGGTTCATCGGTTATGTTGAATATTGGCGAACACTTGCCTGAATCTATCGATAACAAGCTCAACACTTCAATTGCCTGGTCTCTTAATGGGAAAACTTCATATGTTCTGGAAGGCAACATCAACTATGCTGGCGCTTGTATCACCTGGCTCAAGGATAATCTGCACTTGATCGATTCGCCAGAAGAGACTGCCAGCCTGGCTGCTGACGCAAATCAAGATGATCAGACTGTCTTGATTCCTGCTTTTGCTGGTCTGGGTGCTCCCTACTGGCTCCCAGACATGAAAGCTGCTTTCGTCGGGATGACAGCTACTACTGGTAAGAAAGAATTAGTTCGTGCAACGCTTAATTCTCTCGTCTACCAGATCAATGATGTCTTGAGTGCTTTTGCTGATTTAGCACCAAAAGTTAATGATGAGATCCACACTGATGGTGGAATGATCCACAATACTTACCTCATGCAACGACTTAGCGATATTACCGGTCGTCAAGTTGATATATCAACTATCTCTGAACTCAGTGCCCTAGGTACTGCAATGAACGCTATGAACCATTTGACTTGCACTGGCTCCTCAAGTACTTATCGACCGGTTATGAAGCGATCAACGGCTGCTTCTCTAGTAAATAACTGGATTTCTTGGATTAAAAAGCTATCATAGGATATCCCCTCTTCATTTTTAGAATGACTCCTCTTAGAACATTAACACTATATTATTTCCTCAATGTCTAGGTACTTTTTGCCTAGTCGTCCAAAATAAAGTGCTCCTCTGATTCGGTACAAAATCGGCAGCACTATTAAATTGTAAGCGCCCAATAGCGCGGTATATTAAAATCCCATCCTAGCAATGCTAAGATGGGATTAATCAGTTTATGGGACTTTACTTACAGTGGAGCCGAACATTCTCAGCCCATGGTAAATAGGCTTCCAGACGTTGATTGTCTAATAATGACAGCTCATTGGGCAGCTTGTCTAGAAGATAGTTGATATATTTGAATTGACCCAAGCCATTTTGCTTGGCGGTTTCGAGTATGCTCATTAGGATTGCCATGGACTTAGCGCCGGTACTGCTCTGTGAAAAGAGCCAGTTCTTGCGTCCCATGACGATCTCTTTGACTGCTCGTTCTGCTCTGTTGTTGGACAGTTCAAGGCGACCATCTTTTAGATCGTTCATGAACTTGTCCATGTGCTTTATGCAATACTGGAAGGCTGTCCCCAGCTTGCCGGAAAGCAACACGGAGATTGATTTCTTGGAGCACCAGTCGGAAAACTTCTCTAGCAGAGTCGAGTGTTTTACTTACTATATGGGTATGACACCAAACAAAAAGCCACTAGGCTATATAGTTTTTGCTAGCTCCAGTGACTAAAAAGGGATGTAAATAAGAAAACGGCGCTAAGCCAATCTTCTAAGTTAACATTGTAAAGCACATTGTGAACACACACAAGTCAAAAATAAACTATAAATTAATGCATTGTATCTAATACCACAATGCACTAGGTCTCCGACTATTTATTTAACATCTTTTCGCCGCTAATGTTATTTAAAATAACGGAAAAAGTGTTATTCTTTGCCAGTTACTCGCACAAATGCTATAATATAGCTATTCTAGTACAAACTACCCTATTTGATTGTTGCTCATAATAACAAGAGGAGAGAAAATGAAAAAGATTTCGACAAACAAATTAGCATCTGCAGTAATCAATGGTCGCAAGAAAAAGAACTTGACTCAACAGCAATTGGCTGACCAAACAAACATCAACCGGGCAACTTTAAGCCGCATTGAGTCAGGGGACTTTATTCCTTCCATTCCACAGCTTGAAGCCCTAGGTGAAGCCCTTAGCTTTGACATTACTGAATTATTTATCGATAACAACAAAGACAACCAATTCACGCCAGTTTCTCCACTGAACATCGCTGTTGCTGGTACAGGCTACGTTGGCCTGTCATTGGCTGTTCTGCTCGCACAGCACAACCATGTTAAGGCTGTTGACATCGTTCAAGAAAAAGTAGATTTAATCAACAATCGCAAATCTCCAATTCAAGATGACTACATCGAAAAGTACTTGGCTGAAAAAGACTTGGACCTTGTGGCAACTACTGATGGTGAAGCAGCATACAAAAATGCTGACTACGTCATTATCGCTACTCCAACCAACTACAACAGTGAAAAGAACTACTTCGATACTAGCGCCGTAGAAGCTGTTATCAAGCTTGTTCTTTCTGTAAATCCAAATGCAATCATGGTTATCAAGTCAACCATTCCTGTTGGCTACACTGCCTCAATCCGTGAAAAGTTCAACACTAAGAACATTATCTTCAGTCCTGAATTCTTGCGTGAATCTAAGGCCCTTTACGATAACCTGTACCCAAGCAGAATCATCGTTTCTACTGACAAAGATGATCCACGTATTGTTGAAGCATCTGAAAAGTTTGCTGCTCTTCTGCAAGAAGGCGCTCTTAAAGAAAACATCGACACTCTGTTTATGGGCTTCACCGAAGCTGAAGCTGTTAAGCTGTTTGCGAACACTTACCTGGCACTTCGTGTCTCCTACTTTAATGAACTTGACACCTACGCAGAATCAAAGGGCTTAAACACTCAAGAAATCATTGACGGTGTTTGCCTGGACCCACGTATCGGTTCACACTACAATAACCCATCCTTCGGTTATGGTGGTTACTGCCTTCCAAAGGACACCAAGCAATTGCTGGCTAACTACCAGGATGTTCCTGAAAACTTGATTCAAGCGATCGTTGATTCTAACGCAACTAGAAAAGACTTTATTGCAGACCAAGTATTAAAGAAGGCTGGCTACTACTCCTACTCTGACGACAACAGTTACGACCCACAAGATGAAAAGCATGTCACTGTTGGCGTATATCGTTTGACCATGAAGAGTAACTCTGACAACTTCCGTCAAAGCTCCATTCAAGGCGTTATGAAGAGAATCAAAGCCAAGGGTGCTGAGGTTATCATTTACGAACCAACTTTGGAAGACGGTGCAACGTTCTTCGGAAGCAAGGTGGTAAATGACATTGATAAGTTTAAACAACACAGTGACGCCGTTATCGCTAACCGCTACAACTCAATCTTGGATGATGTAAAAGACAAGGTCTACACTAGAGATATCTTTAGAAGAGACTAACAAAAAAATAACACGAATAAAGCCTCGCACTGATATAGAGTGCGAGGCTTTATCATATTAGGTGTTATTATTTAATAAAACGAGCAGGAGCGTAAGCGCCAATAGCGCGGTATCTATTCCCCGCCGGTCAATAGTCACATACTGTTCTTAACAATTGAATACGGAGGAACACGATACTATGGCTAAACATCCAATCGTACCACTCGAGTTTCCGATGGGCAGATCTGACCTCAAGGCTTGTCCGTAATCTAAAGTACAAAAAGGTTAATCTTAAATTTTACAGTGATTCCACTAACAAGCTTATGCTCGAATTCATAAATAGATTCTTAAGCCATGATTAATCTGGCTGTATTGGGCAGAGCGCTCATTGTTTGTGTTACGCCTAAGAATAAACTCACTTGCATAGTATAAGAGAGCTTTAATCTCGATCCCTCTCTGAATACGTCTTTCTCTTCTGCTATAGCCGGAGAGATCGCTTCAAATCACTTTATTGGGACGGCCAGAGATTCTGGCCGCTCTATAAACACTTCGAGAACGGGATACTTGCCCAGCCGAACAATATCCGATGGGTAGTAAGTCATGCGCCTAATGCCGGGCTTGTAAGTACTCAAAATTAGTATCCTAATTTCTTGAATTATGTCAATCGGCATAAATACGATATTTTTGTAGTTTACTATTGCTTTTCAGCAACTTTATGTGAGGCTTATGCCCTCTCTCTTATTTTGATTAAAACATCTTTTATAGCCTCATTGCCCATAATTAATAGTAGTACTACATATACTAACCCAGACAGAATAACTTGTAACACAAGCCTAATAATTAAAGCTTGAGCAAATGCATTAACGATCAGACAAGTTGCAATTATCCCAATAGAAGCAATAATAACTGTAATCATATTATACGTACTACTAAAATTTCGAATTACAGGAACAACTACATCTCTACCGTAATACAAATTTATTGCCATTGCAGAAAATTCTGCCAAAACTGTTGTAATAGCTGCACCTTTTTCAGAAAGAATAGGGATTAATACAAAGTTAAGTCCAATATTCAACACTGCTGCAACGACAAATGCAATTAAGGATTTGCTTTCTCTTTTTACTGGTATCAAAACACACTCATTAAATACTGAACATAATAGCTTAAAAATCAATGCTAGACACAATATTTGTAGCGATCGTGTAGCCGATAGATATTTCCTTCCCCCTAGAATTGCAACTACATCCTTGCTAAGCATAATGAGCCCTACCATTGCCGGAATAATTATTACGATTAGCATATCTATCAAACGGCGTAACAATGCATTATACTCTCTCAACCTTTTTTGTCCCATCAGCATCGATAAGCGTGGAATTGTTACAAATAAAACACTAGCCAAAAGTGAAGCAATAATTGAGTATACCTTAACAGATACACTATATATACCAACAACGTGGTTATTTTTTAAGAAACCCAACATTGTTGTATCCGAATTCACATAAATTTGGATTGCAACATTAGAGGCAAAAATGATTAAAATCGGCTTGAGATAGTGTTCCCAATCAAAATCAAAGTTTAACCTAATGTCACAAAAGCGTTTGGCATAAAAAAAGTTTAAAACGTATGAGCCAGTGGATGCAAATACAGTCACTGCTACATAGTTTAAGTAGTCACCACTATGTCTCACAAAGGCAAAGAGTAAAATTACAGATATTATTTTAAATACTATATTTCTTGCAGTAATATATGAGTATTCTTCAAAAATAGTATACAGCCAGTTAACACCAATAGTTGTAAAAAAGATCTGAAGGCTAAATAACCAAATCGCAACGGAATACTTGTGTAAGACCTGAACAGTAATAAGTAATATGGCCAGAAGTATGTAAGAAATTGCGGTTGAGATTAGGTTTATCGTAAAAATTTTGCTAGAAAACTCGCTAATTTTTTTACGATCGTCCCTTAGTTTTGCACCTTCCCTAATTGCAAAAGTATTAATTCCCAAAGCTGCAATTAATAAAAAATAACTGACAATTGAGGAAGCGAAATTATATTTTCCAGCTCCTGAAACTGTCAGTGTTCTAGAAACATAGGGAAAAGTTACGAGGGGGAAAATAATATTTAGTAAGCTTTGAAGGCTATTAAGTAGTGCGTTTACCCCTAAAGATTTCTTTCTCATGTATTATTTTCTCCACATCTCTTTAACTAGCAGAAGTATTTTCTCTAAAATTCTTTCTTAACAGCTTCCAGAGCAGCCGCGATGACCTGGTCCATGTTGTAGTACTTGTACTGGCCCAGGCGGCCGCCGAAGATGACCTTGGCATCTTCCTTGTCAGCCATTTCCTTGTACTGAGCGTACAAGTCGTTGTTTCTGTCGTTGTTGACTGGGTAGTAAGGCTCGTCTCCCTTGTACCAGTCAGCTGGGTATTCCCGGGTGATGATGGTCTTGTCCGGGTCCCCCCTGCCAAATTCAAAGTGCTTGTGTTCAATTACCCGGGTATAAGGTGTTTCTGCGTCGGTGTAGTTGATGACCGCATTGCCTTGGTAGTTGCCCACGTTCTTTTCTTCAGTTTCAAAACGCAGGGACCGGTATTCCAGTTCACCCAACTTGTAGTCAAAGAATTCGTCGATCGGTCCAGTGTAGACTACCTTGTCGAACATTTGCAGGTATTCGTCCTTCTTGGCGAAAAAGTCAGTGTCCAGTTCAACCGTGATCTTGTCATCCTTGAGCATGTTTTCCACCAGCTTGGTGTAGCCGCCCTTAGGAATCCCCTGGTAGTCATCGTTGAAGTAGTTGTTGTCGTAAATCAAGCGAACTGGCACCCGCTTGATGATGAAGGCCGGCAGTTCAGTTGCCTTTCTGCCCCACTGTTTTTCCGTGTAGCCCTTGATCAGCTTTTCGTAAATGTCGCGGCCGATCAAAGAAATAGCCTGTTCTTCCAGGTTTTGCGGAGTCTTGCCCGCCATTTCAGACCGCTGCTCGTTGATCTTGTCCATGGCTTCTTGCGGCGTCCGGACGCCCCACATTTGAGTAAAGGTGTTCATGTTGAAGGGCAGGTTGTACATCTTGCCCTTGTAATTAGCTACCGGGCTGTTGGTGTAGCGGTTGAATTCCGCGAACTGCTGGACATATTCCCAGACTTCCTTGTTTGAAGTGTGGAAAATGTGGGCACCGTACTGGTGAACCTGGATGCCGTCGATTTCCTTGGTGTAGATATTGCCGGCGATGTGATCACGCTTTTCAATCACCGTAACTTCGTGACCCCGCTTGGCTGCTTCGCGTGCAAAAACAGCGCCGAACAAGCCGGCACCGACTACTAAATACTTGCTCATTTTTATCCCCCTAAAATTATATTCAAGTGACCAGTTGCAACTAGTGTAGTGTCATGATGATATCTTAATAATGTTGATACAGATACTACGCATGCGGCTCTGTAACAGCAGTTATAGTTCTAATTGCTCATGCTTTAAATGTCAGTATGACATTACACTAGACTTCCATTCCACTCCTCGATAATCAACGGCAAATCTGCTAGCTGCTGGATGACTATATATCACGGAGATTACCGTTTTATAATTTCCCTTTCCAATAATAATTGATGATTGCTTCCAATCCGTCTGCCTTATTGGGGCGCTTTTGCTTTTTTCTTTTCTCAACAAATTCATCAAAACTCCCAATAACTTTTGCTGGCACACCACCTACAATAGAATTTGGTGGCACATCTTTTGTGACAACACTTCCCGCCGCAATAATTGAATTTTCACCAATTGTAACATTATACAATATTGTACTATCTGCTCCAATAAATACATTGTCTTTTATATCAATAGGACCGATATATTGTGGCAAATTTAGTGTTTTATCGCGGTAATTAAGCATATATTCCATAATGTCATGAGTAACAAAATTCACCCTTGCAGCTACACATACATTATTTCCAATTCTCAATAGATAAGTTTCGTTAGGTATAGTATTTGGATGCCAATAACAATGGTCTCCCATTTCATAAAAAACGTGCTTTTCCTTAAGGTATTTTGCTCTTGAAACTCCATTTCTTCTTAGTAGCAAATTAATGAGTATGGCCATTCTATTTGTTTTTACCATAAAAAATCCTCCTCTTCTTTATTTACAATATTTTCTCACATACGAAGCTACAAAAATCTTTATTTATTAAAAAAGTCTTACGCCCCAAAATGTGAGAGATTTCAGTTTTCCTTATTACTAGTGTAATGTCATACTGACATTTAAAGCATGAGCAATTAGAACTATAGCTGCTGTTACAGAGCCGCATGCGTAGTATCTGTATCAACATTATTAAGATATCATCATGACACTACACTAGTAGTTTAAAGTTATTTTTCGATAAACAGGTCATACACATCCTTGTTGAACGTGTCTCTTTCTTTTCTGATAAATTCCCTATATTCAGAAAAGTCATCGATACAACGGTCATATTCATATATGCATTCATTGATTTTATCAATTATTGCTGGTAGATTTTTTTTTGTATCCGCAAACTTATATTCTTCGGGAATCGGAACGTCTTTAGAGTATTTTGCACTCCCTTTTTTATCAGTAATTACACAACATCCGGATATAGCTGCTTCCCTAGGAAAACGGTCTTTTCCTGGATGATTGCCAAAATCAATATATATTTTACCTTTCCTCAACAGTTCCCTAACTTGTTGTGTAGACATATTTTGTATAGGAGTCCACTTAATACCTTCAGACTTTTCCATTATTTGTTTTGTGAAATCTATACCTTTTTTAGGGTTATAAAGTACGTCGTTAATTCTACCCCTAGAACTATATTCTACTGGGACTAAATATTCTTGATTTACGTAGTCAGAAAGTCTTGCGACGTTATGTATTCCTCGAGATTCTAAAAATACTCGCGCATACTCAGATTGATATAAATGAAGTACTTGATTTGAAAGTTTAGGCTCAGATACTTTTATTTTCCGTTCAAATGCATACTTGATAGTCCTAGCAAGTCCATATGCCTTTATCGAATTGCTAAAGCCATTTCTCTTTAAAAAGTTGTCTACACTCATCCACCAGATACATTTCTGTATACGTGAGTACTGGCTTATCAAGTCAACTCTAATTTCAGGAATAACGATAATATTATGTGGGTCATCAACTATGTCATCAATTTTTTTAAATGTGGTTACGTATTCCTCAAATGCAGGATTCAACTCTCTAGATGCCGTTCCATAATAAGTTATAACAGCATTACCACCCAACTCATTAATTTCATGAACCAACTGATGTTCTAGCTCTGTCCCGCCTGTTTTATTGAAGGCTGGACACACTACATATATTGTTGTTTCTTTATCTATCTTTAACATACCACTAACTCCTACTACTAATTAATTATTTTCAGTGAACGCATGCCTAATCTTTTTATAAAAGCCATTAGTCGCATTATACCAAAGACTCAGTACTAGTCTTATTCTCCATCGGTTGCTCAACAGAAGTAGAATATTCTACATAACATAAAAGTAATACAAATGACGTTATGCTAAACGGATTTAAAGTTGCCATCGTTGGTAAATACACTACATGAAAGGCTAAAAAAGCCAATATAAAAGAAAACAGCTGCTTACTTATTTTCTTTCTTCTACCTACTAATATAACTAAGGACTTTATTAACAAGACACAATACCAGATACAACCTAATATCCCGATAGAATTTAATATTCCCAAGAAACCTATATCAGTACGCGAATATTGATGTGCAGGTCCCCTTAAATAATTTGATGCTTCATCACCAGTATCACGGATAAAACCAACTCCGAATATAAGATTACTTACTGATTCCTCAGATTGATCAAGATAGTAGCTATATTCTCTACTTCTTATGGTTGCTGTGTCAGATTCACTATTCGTAAATGATGTTATATATTTTTCACCCAAAGGTGTTTTAAAAAACAGAGCTACAACTACAAAAACAGCACACAAGATTGTAGCAGTGGAAAGAACGTTCTTTCTATGCTTGACCATTAACATTATCACTAAGGCACTAATTAGAGCAATTATTGTAATTCTACCCTTAGAAACTATTAGGTTTCCCAAAATCCCTAAAAAGGTTATTATAATATATTTGCCTCTTTTTGAAGAAGAATGAAATATCCAGCGGTTTGCTGCCAAAATTATGCCTAAACAGGTAATGGTCTCCCCCATATCTTGAATTCTTACACTATCAAATCTTGTCCCAGATAGCTGCATTTTTGTAAAAACTATGCCATGGAATGCTAAAAAGTATTGAAGCCAGCAAACTACAATGTTAATTGTTGCTATTGTTATAACAATATCATCAAATCGTCTTAATCCATTCTTTTTTATATAATAGCTATATATATAAAAAGATATTATCATTAAATAAAAGTTTGACGCTGTGAAAGCATTTACTATACCTTGTTTATTTTTAATTGCACTATATATTAGCTCAAAAACATAATATAGCAAGAAAAAAACTATTTCCTTGTTAAAGACCGAATGATATTCTCCTGAAATTGGTCTTAGATTAGTAGCTATCAATGTAGCTATAGTAATTAAAACCATTAACAGCTGTTGCTGATTACTATTTATAGAATAAAACCCCGAAAAAGGTAGTATATAAAATAACTTGACTTGTAGTAATAATAGCAATACAACCGATAGTGAGATAACACTTATCTTTAGATTCTTTTCTTTCATAAGTCTAGACCTAGTTGTAGATTCATCTACTTCTGTTTCCTATATACGACAAATGATTTTATTATATTTTTAAAAACGAATTCTCTTTTTTTCTTTTCTTTTTTTCTATCTGTAAATAGAGAATTTGTTGAAGAGTCTTCCTTATGCGTGACTTTCAAATCAGGCAAATATAGTGTGTTATATCCTTTTTTGTTGCAATAATCGTACAATATATTTTCTTCTAAATATAAAAAAGTTCCCGGTCTAAAAGCATATTTTTCGTTTTCAACATATCTCTTATTAAAAATCATAGTTGCACCATGCAACATAGTATTTCTCTGCACATTTTTCCAATTAGTGTTTGGAACGTTAACTTTAGTTGCATGATTTACTTTCTTTCTCAAGATATCATAAAGTCCTATACGACTAGCAATATATAAAGATAGATATCTAATAATCTGCTTATCTATCTCTCTTTTTGAATATGTCTTTGTAGGGACTGGATTTTGATGCTCATTGTTTGCAAGCGAAAGTATGTCTGGCCCTGCAACATCAAACTTATATTTACTAATATCTAATTGCAGTTTTTTTATAAAATCTGGATCATTAAAAATAGTATCATTATTTGTTACAACAATAATGCCAGAATGCAGTTGTTCTTTTGCAAAGGAATAACCGACATTATTACCTGATGCGAATCCTAAATTCTTTTCATTCTCTATATAAAATATGTTATCTTTCACACCGAAATGCTTTTTAACCTTTTCAAAGCTGCCGTTTCCTGAACCATTGTCAACAACTACTATATCTTTTTTCCCGCATAATTTTTCTATTGAGTCTACACATGAAATTGTGTCCTCGTCTGTTCTGTAATGTAAAACGACAAAAGAAATATCCATAGATTCACTCACTTCTAATTTTTTATAAAATATCCCTTACCATCTTTTCCGCAATATTTGTCCACATGAATTCCTTTTTTATAGTCTCGCTTGCTCTCATGCCTACTTTTTCTCTGATTTTCTCATTATCTAAGAGCTCCTCAATCTTCTTCGACCACTTTTTATCTTCTAAGTCTTTTACAATGTAGCCATTTTCACTATCTTTAATTAGCGTACCCGCACCTGCACTATCGCTAGAAATAACGGGAATACCAAAATACATTGCTTCTAATAAAACCATTCCAAAAATTTCTTTTACTGATGGTAGTAAAAAGATATCTGCTGCTTTATATAAGAATTTTGTCTGTGAATTATCGATTTGATCTACCCATATTATTTTGTTTCTTACTTTTTCATCAATTAGTGAACGGCAATACTCGCTATACTTTTTACTGCCTTTTCCGATAATCACAAGTTGAACATCATCATATTTTTGTTGATATCCTATTGCATTAAATGACTTGATAATGAGCTCTACATTTTTCCTTTTGCTGATACTTCCAATATACAGAATATTTCTGTGCCCTGACATTTTGTCTAAAATAGATTGTGTCTTTGTATTAGGCTTCAATTCATTATCAAATTTTTCTGTATCTAGTCCAACACCCACGACGGATGTATTCATTATTCCCTTTTTAGCTAAATATTCTGCTGCTTTTTGCGTTTTGCAAAATACTTTTTTAGCACTTCGATTTATCTTCTTACAAAACAAGGCATCATATACAGGTTCAACAATTGGAATTTTAAAAAGATTGTAATAAGGTCCGTTATAAATAAATGTATCTATTTTATTTAAAAATAAAACCGACATTATCTGACTATACTCTGAACAAATTACAGCATCATACTTATCTAAAAAATCTTTTTTTAATAGCGACGGATATATTCCACTCCTTAATAGCCTTATCCCATGTCTCCACAGGACATTAATTTTTACACCATTCTTAGTTATTACTTCGTCATAATTTTTGGTCTTATGGTAATAAACAACATCGCACTTTACCCCATACTTTGCAAAAGCAGCTGCAAGCCCTAATTCCTGTAAGTTATATGATTTTGGATCAACCTGGTAAGGACCACTTCTAACCAACAGAATGCGTTTCATTTTATAGCCTCATCTTTCACGCACTAACTGATTTCTTTTATCAACTACCACCGACTCAGCAGGGATATCTTTTAAAACTAAGGTTCCTGCGCCTATAACAGATCCATGACCGATTGTAACACCATCAAGAATTGTTGCGCCACTTCCGATCCAGCAATCATCTTCGATTGTGATTCCCTTGTTATTGACGCCTTGACTTTTGATGCTTGTACTCGTATCACCAAAATTATGGTTTTCTGCAAACAACGATACTCTTGGACCGATCATGACGTTTTTTCCGATGGTAATTTTTCCAGAACAGCCAACAAAACCAAACGGCCCGATTGACGAATTGTCCCCCATCGTCAAACCATAACCAATGTTGCCCACACCGTAATAGCTGGATGGCCTAATCGTTGTATATCTGCCAATAGTAACATTATTTCCAAAGTGCAGTCCATGCGTTGACAAGCCATGAATTTCCGAATAAGCCTCGAACTTAACGTTTTTTCCGCAATGTATATGATTTTTATGGGTTATTTCAGCTTTTTTTCCTATAAATATGGGGAATGTCTTGTTCTTTATAGTCAATCCTTTTACACAACCACGCACTATTTTTGTCAGCGTCTTAGCATATATTTTGATTTTATCTGTGCTACTAGCATCTGAACTAATTTTAGGCATATTGCTTCCCCCGTTTTGTTAATAAACTACTCGCTCAATTGTATCAGCATGATTCTCCATTGAGAACTCTAACCTCAACTTCCTTACTTCCTCATGCATAGGTACTATTTTTTTCGGGTTAGCTAAAAGATATGATAGCTTTTCTTCGAGCTCATCCTCATCAGCAAAAACCCACTCACTAGGAACCAAATCTTGAGATCCTACATTTTTTGAAACTAAGCATGGCGTCCCTTGCAGCAAAGCTTCTAAAACCACAAAGCCAAATGTCTCATGCCATAAACTTGGTACAACAAGAACATCAAAATTTCTATATGCTTCAGTTAATCTATTACTTGGTACAACTCCCCTATTTATAAAATGTTTATCTGCAAATACAGTTTTTTCTACTACATCGCCATAGAATTCTGCTTGAAAATCTTCTGTTTTTTCAATTTTTTGTAGGATCCGTGTATACAAGAAAAAGCCTTTCTTCTTGTCATACGGACCAACGTATCCCAAGTGCGTGGGAGTATTAGGAACGTATCTCGTTTTACTACGATTATCACTTAGGCCATTGTGAGTAATTGGAATCACACTGCCTTTAGCAGTAGGAACAAATTTCTTTACGTATTGCTCGGAAACAGAACTATTAAAATGGAAAAAGTCGATCTTTCGGTACATCTCCAGATAATACTTTCTCAATCGATACCTTTTTTCAACATCTTGATCATTAAACCGTTCAGGATCAGTTTCTTCGTCTACTAGCGATACTTTTGTCTTCCCATTGGAACGAAGTCTTTTTACCATAGCGCTGTCTTTTAGATGTTCATAGGCATGGGATTGCATAATCACGATCTTTTTAAAAGAAGGCCCTATATTACAAAGCATGCAGTCATAGGAACATTTTGAACTTCTCAACAGCCCCTTTGGATTATCTTCCAACATTTTTGGACATAACCCGTAAAAATCATGTGTTGTATAGACTGTTCTGATTTTCTCTTGATTAAGATAATCCAAAAAAGCTTTGGGAATTCCCATGAAAGTGTGAAAGTGAACTACATCTGGTTTCGTCTTTTCGACAAACTTCTTCAGTGCAGTAATATCACGCTCTTCCATGTACTTTTCTTCGTCTATTACACCTAACCCTAATGACACGGGAAGCGGGTTCTGCATTTCAATAACTGAAAAAGAGTACTTTGTTTTTCTCTTTTTTAAGACGATTTTCTTAGAAAAAGGATTGATTTGGCCGGGATAGAGTAAATATACTTCGTTATCTTTTGCCAGCTCATTAGATAAATCTGTACTGTACCTAGGTAGGCCACCTCTGCGATATGGTGGTAATCCTAAAGTATATTCAATAATCTTCATCGGCAATTTCTCCGCTAGAACGTTGCACTACATCCAAATCTTTTCGTACTCATCAGCAATGAACTGCCAGCTGTACGCATCCCTAATCCGATCAGTACTCCGCAAATCGTACTTTTTAAGCTCTTCATCATTCATTTGATCAGCCTTATCAATCAAAGCAGCTAAATCACCATCGTTCTTGCTCCAATATAATGCAGAATCTTGACCAACTTCTTTGTTAAAGCCAACATCCAAGAGCAAGTTAAGCCTAGTTGAACTTAAAGCTTCCAATAAACTTGGATTTGTGCCGCCAACTGAGTGTCCATGGAAATAGCCATAAGCATTTTCGCGAATCTTCTTTAAGAGTTCTTGATCATATACCGTACCAACGAACTTGATTCGTGAGTCGTTCTTGAAGTGCAATCTCTCATCAAGTTCTTTCAAGAAGGCATCATCTTTAGTAGTGATAATTGCTAAATCTTTCTTACTGTGACTCTTCATAAATTCGCGAATCATGGTTTCAAAATTGTTTTCAGGAACGAAGCGGCCCACCACAAGGTAATATTCAAATGGCTTGAGACCTTTTTCAACTAACCAATTAGTGAACTTAGGATCGTTATCCTCAAGACTAGATCTCTTAATATCAGCACCATAGGCAACAAAAGTTGTTTTCGGCTTAAACTGACTGTATTCCTCTTGAATGTACTTCTCAATATTAACTGAGTCGCAAACAAGCAAATCGGCATGCTTCACCATGCCTTTTTCAGAGGTCTTCCAATAATGCCGTACTGGCTTAGACCACTTAGCACGCATCCACTCATGCCCATCTGGATTTACTAGCAGCTTACCGCCCAATTTGTGGATCTGTCTTTGATATTTTCCAACAAAAGGTCCAATTCTACATGCCAGAATATAAACAATAGGATTCTCAATATTATTGGCCTTGCAATATGAGATACTTTGCTTCAAAGCCTCAATGTCGTAATAAATCGCTTGCGCAGAGCCCAGCTTTTCTGGAACATAAACTTTGAAGCAATCAGCGTTATGATATTCAAAGTGATACTTGTCGATCGTCTTTGCACCGATAAGCTTACTTTCATCCATAAAGCCTTTACCATTCCCCTTGCAGGCAATGTGATACTTAATATTCGGATTATCTTTGTGATACTCTGTCAGCTTATCGACAAAAGTCTCATAACCACCGTAATTTCCAAGGCCCTTGGAGCCAATAATAAAGATATGTTGAACCTTATTTTGCTGATTATCCATTGTTTCCTTATTTTATCTTGCTTAAACTAAAAGCTAGTTTTTTCAACTAGCTCTTTACTCCTCGTACATCCCGTTCGGGTGGAAGATAACACCGATTGTCTTGAAAATGATCCACAAATCGAAGAAGACACTGCTCCGATTGATGTATTCAATATCGAGCTGCACCATATCCGCAAAATCAGCCGCATTCCGGCTGGTTGCTTGCCAAAGGCCACTGCAGCCTGGTTTTACGAGCAATCTCTGCTTGTCATAGTCGGTATACTGTTCAACCTCATTTGGCAGCGGCGGCCGGGGTCCCACCAGTGACATATTCCCAATCAGCACATTCCAAAGCTGAGGCAATTCATCCAAGCTATGAGCTCTAATGAACTTGCCAATCTTGGTGATCCGCAGGTCATCATGCATCTTAAACATGGCCCCTTCGACTTCGTTTTGTTCCAGCAGATCCTTCTTCAGCTTCTCAGCATTGACCACCATGGACCGGAACTTGTAGATCCGGAAAGGCTTTTCATCCTTACCAATTCTGATCTGTGAGTAAAAGACTGGTCCGCCGTCTTCGCCATGAATCTTGATCGCCAGCCACAGAAAGAGCGGTGACAATAGAATCAAGGCAATTGAAGAAGCCAGAAAGTCAAAGAGACGCTTGATCCCATGGTAGAGAGGGCGGCCCTTGACTTTGGACTGTTTAACATATGCTGGACTGCTGCTATATCCCATATCCATTTTTTCCTCTCCTTCATCCAAATTTCTACTTTAAAACAGACCTAAGAACTTCTTGCGCTTCTTCGGTAAAGGTTGCCAGTTCAAGTAGACTGGATCGCCATTGATTACCGCTTGCGCATTGTCCAAGTACTTCTGTTTCTTATCTTCACCAAATTCTTTTGCCAACTTGTTTAACGCTTCACTCAGTTGGTATTGCCGTCTTGGCAAATCATGAGCATCACTGGCAAAGAAGGCACATTGTCCAGCCTTGATAAACTCCCGGCTGCAATCTTCAATTTCCTTGCCAAACAAACCGGTATATGAACTGGCCGTAATCTGAACCAAAACTCCCATTTCCAAGAATTCCTGCAACTTCTGTGGGTTAGCCAGAATTTCCTTATTCCGCTCCGGGTGAACAACGATTGGCGTAATCCCTCTTCGGGTCAGTTCGTACACCATGTTCTTGGTATAATGCGGCACTTCATTGCTTGGCAATTCCAAGAGCATGTAATGACCATCTTCATCGCAAAAGAGGATGTCATCATTGTCAAGAGCTTCAGTTAAGCCACCTGATAGTCTAACCTCTTGGCCTGGAAAGACCGTCAGCGGAATACCCGCTTGGTCAATCCGGTCTTGAAACTCTTCAGTTAACTTGATTACGTCTTGCTTGTGGTTGGTGTAGCGGCCATTTAATGTGTGTGGAGTACATAAGGCGTGGGTTACGCCATCCGCAACCGCGGCTCTGGCAAGCTTAAGTGAAGCCTCCCAAGACTTTGAACCATCGTCGATCCCTGGTAAGATGTGACAGTGTAAATCAACTACCGGCATGAGCTACTTCTTTCTCCCAAAGAGACCCTTCTTCTCCTTTTCTTCGCCATAACCGTAGCCGTAACCATAACCGTATCCATAACCATATCCATAGCCGTCATCCCCATCGGCATCAACATCGTTCATAACATAACCCAAGATTGGTGAGTTAGTCAGCTTAAGTAGCTCAACTGCCCGCTTAACTGCTGACTTCTGTGAATGCGCCCGCCGCACAACTAAGATCGTCCCATCCAAAGAACTAGTCAGTTGCTGGGTTTCGGGGCTCTATAATATTTCTTACTGATGGGTGTCAAGTCACACACCCGTCGGTAAGATTTTTTGTTTAAAATAAAAAAAGAGGCACATAGGCCTCGCTATCTCTAACTTAAAATCATCTACCACAATTT
>Ga0214925_100124_pt1 | contig 72263 bp, 82 predicted proteins | sample Stichaenrichment_FD_168299 | JGI IMG/M metagenome (GOLD analysis project Ga0214925, IMG submission 168299) | Xylose enriched microbial communities from anaerobic bioreactor in Madison, Wisconsin, United States - 63SRT | ecosystem: Engineered > Bioreactor > Anaerobic > Unclassified | place: USA... | reverse complement strand
TAAAAATTTAAACGAATTAATTAAAATATTTGAAGATGAATTCTATAAAATAGTTGATTTAACCTCATTCTACACAAATTGGGTCAACGAATATTTAGGTATAAACATTTGGTAAAATACTATAATTAAAATATTTGAAGATGAATTCTATAAAATAGTTGATTTAACCTCATTCTACACAAATTGGGTCAACGAATATTTAGGTATAAACATTTGGTAAAATACTATATAAACTAAATTTTGTAATAATTTATTTAAAAAAATTATTTCCTACAAAAAACATGCAATTCAATAATGATGTATATCACTTAGTACAAAATCACTAATTTTGAACTATGAATTTTTTTAATTAATCTTAAACATGACAAAAACAAGCGAAAATAGCACATCATAATTTAATTATAAAAATTACTATAAAAATTAGACAATTTCCATATCCCATCAACAAGTTGTGAAAACTAAACTAAAAACAAAAAAATTTATAGATAAAAAAAATAGTTAAAAAGTAAAAAAGGAATTCATCAATCAATTAATCCAACATAAGATAAAACATCATAGACTTTATCTTCAAGTAATTCTAATGAACTATCATAACATTCATTAATTACATTTTTAATATTAGAATCATCATTCCAATGTTTCTGAAGAATTTCATATCCATTTTCATCTGCTACCTTTTTTAAAACATAAACAGAAATATAGATATCATCTACATAACCATATGCACCATAAATTTCTTCAGAGATAACATCATTAGGAATAACAAAATATGCAATAGCTGAAGTTAAATAAACTCTCAATTCTTGATTTATAGTTTTTTCATCCAAAATATCACATAATAATGAAAACAAATCTGGAGCATAATCAATAAATGATGCATAACCATCATCAAAACTATTTAAATTTTCAATTAATGTATTAGAAAAATTTTTAAATACCATTTTAAATCATCTTCTTATAATAAAAAAGTAACATCTAACTCTTCATTATCCTCTTTGTTATTCTCCAAATATTCTTGAAGTTGATCATCTGAAAAACTAACTCTAAATTCTATATTAAATCTACCCATACATTTAATATCATTTATAGAAAAACAAGATAAAGATTCATAGTCCATTTTTGGAAGAATTTTTTCAGAATACTTTCTAGGAATAACAAACATTCCTCTTTTAAATGATTTTGAATATTTTATAGTAGTTCTAAGTACTTTACCTTCTAAATCAGAATTCAAATGATAACTACCATTATTCAAAACAAAGTTTACCCTTGTTTGAACCTTAGGATCTATTTTATACAACTTTAAGAGATAATCTTCTAACTGATCGTTTTTATTATAAAATAAACGAGTAAGTAAATTTAATCTAGAGGAAACTCTAAATCCCTCTAAAATAAATTGAAATACTTTCTCATATTTTAAAATCGGAACAAATTCTTTTAAATAGCTTCTTTTAATAACCCATCCATTATTTTTATAGGATTTACCAACAGTAACAGGAAAATGCATATATTTTTTTATATTTGTAGGATAAATAATTTCTTCCTCAGAAACTTCAGAATCTTCATTAACTATCTTACCAAAAGGCAAATCAGAATCAACATAATCATTTTCCATGTATTCTTTTTCAGAAATTGAGAATGTATCCCATTGATTCTTTAAACAATCCAATCTTGCAGCTATAGCATCCAATGGATTATCGAAAATACCAAATATCCTAATCTCATCATCAACATTATATTTAAGATAATAAAGACCATCATTTTTTAAATAGATATATTCATCATATTTCTCTTCTTTCATATCTTCATTATCATCATAGTTTCTAAACCAATCATTTTCTTCCAGATAATTCCGATAATCAAGAGCTTCGTCCAAGTTATTGAACGTTCCAAAATTAATCAATTGTCCATTAATACGATTAACAACACTGAAACCTCGATTATTTTTATGAATGTGTTTGTGAATATTATTGTTCATTTTAAATTTGGATTTATATTCATTAATAATCTTTTCATCCCATTTATTTTTAATGAGTGAATTTCTAACTTTAATAGCTTCATCAATATTGTCAAAATAACCAAATTCTATAATTTTACCATCAATCATTTTAGAAATTCTATAATGGCTACCTATCCTTACTATATATTTAGTGTCCTTTTGAGATTCATCCAAAATGTTATAATCAATGTTTTTATTAATAATAAATTTATCCCTTATTAAACTAGCAGTATGATGATTTGAATAAAATCCATAAATAAAACATATATCCCCCTTCCATTCATAAACTGTGAATTTTCTACCTACTTTAGCAATATTCTTATCCTTTATTCCGCTTAATTTATGAATTCCAATATTTTCCAAAATACTAGATCCATCCATATTCCAATTCTTATCAATTAGTTTATCTCTTTCAAAAAGTGCATCATTTAAATTTTTATAGTACCCAAAATACTCCTTTTTACCATTAAATTCTTTAACAATAACAAATTTATCTCTTGTTTTATGAATGTACTTACCATATTTTCTTTGAGCATTCATAGAACTAACATTCCATGCATTCTCTATTAGTTTACGTTTAAAAGTCTTAGCTTTATCATACTCATCAAAACTACCATAACTAATAGTTTTATCCAATATCTTTTTAACAACTAAAAATCTGCCTTGTTTTTTATAAATATATTTTTCTATTTTTTCATATGTCTTATTTTGACTTTGATAAGGCCAACCATAGTCCTCCAATTCATCTCTTTTTTCAATGGCTTCATTTAAATCTGAAAATATTCCAAAAGTAACCCATTCACCGTTAATTTCTTTTGTAATAATATAACGATTATTATCTTCATAAATATCTTTCATATTCAATTGAATTACCCCATTAATCAATAGAATTTAAGTCAACTTGTCGCCAAAAATCCAGTAAAACCTTTGATACCTTTGTTTCAAAATCATAATCTTTATCTGTATACCATCTATAAAGTTCTTTAATACCTGCATTTGCATAGTTCTCACAGTAAGAATACAATTTATTTTCATTATTTAAAATGTTAACATCATTTTCCTTAGCAATAGCTAAACATTTAACAATAGTGAAATTTTTGTTAGTAGTGCGCATATCCAACCTGATTAAATCTCTACGATTTTTAATTGGTAATGGTTGACCAACTATATAAATACCTATTAAGGTAGCACAAGTAAATAACTCAATATTTTGATTAAAATATTTAGTTTCTTTAGTAAATTTTTGATAAATCTCAAAATCATCTTTTTCAATGCCAATCCAATTTCTTTTATTGTTTTCAGCCATACTTATTCCACCATCTTTTTGCTTTCTATAGTTGTCATCCCATTTCCTTCTTCAATGAATTTTAGTTCATATTGTTCCCCTACATAATCACGAATACCTTTTCTAAAAGCATCAGAATATTCTGAACTAGTAACTAATAAGGTAACTTGTTTATTTCTAGTGTATATTGGTAAATATTGGCCTATATTTTCTTTAATAGGTTCATCTAATCTACCTAAAGGAGTGTCAATAATAATTGGCAATTCAAATCCAGATAAAGAATTTAAAGCAGTCATAAAAGATAAAGCTAAAACTAATTGACCCCCTTTAGATAAATCATTAGGTACAATGTCGGCATTTTCTTTATGAATTGTGACATTATAATTTTTATCAATTGAAACTCCTTGGTAAAATTCTTTCCAATGCATTTTATTAAATTCTTCTGAAGTTAATCTGTTTAAATTATTGTGCATTTCTTCTTCCAAATCATTATGAATTTGATTAATAATTTCAAATGCCCTATCACAAAAGTCCTGTGACTTTTCTAAATCAGATTTTTGAATATCTTTCTCTTCTTCTTTTTTAAGATTTTTTTGTAAATCTTCATACTCTGATTCTAATCTTTCAATATTAGATTTAAGAGAACCTACATTTTTATAACCATTTTTAATGTTTTTCTCATAAATATCAATTCTATTTTGAAGTTTATTGACTTGTTCTTCAGCATCATTGCTTAGTTTTTCCTCAATATCAAAAATTCTTTTATCCATTGACTCTCTCTCATTTTTCAAAGATTGGATATTCTCCCTTTTTGAGGTTAATTTATCTTCAAAATCTTTAGGGAAATCATCAATAATAAGGTTAACATTGTTCAATAAAATATTAACAGTATCTGCAATATTTGTCGTTTCACTAGTTTTATCACATAATTCTTTTAATTTATAATAACCATCAGAACCTTCAGATAAATCTGCACCACAAATACATTCATGTTCTTCTAAAAGATATTCTAAAAATTCTTTTTTATACCTTGAAGGAATAAAACCTTTTTCTTCCAAATCACTACCAATAGATTTAACTTTTAATAAACTATTAATTGACATAATAGTAGTAAAATTATTAAATATATATGTATTATAGTCATTTGTCTCATCAACAATGATTTTATCTTTTATTTCTAAAGCATCATTCAAATAATTCTTATCATCTATTAATTTTTTAGGATTATCTCCAAATTCTTGAATAGCCCTCTCATATTCTTTAATTTCCTTCTCCCATTTTTTTAAATTAGATTCAATTTTGTCCAAATCATTTTGACACTTTTCCCTATTTTCTTTGTTTTTAGCTATATTCTTCTTAATTCTACCTAAAGAAGGATTTAATTTTTCTAACTCATCAGCATAATCTTTACTACGAGACTTTAAATTATTACGTGTATGTTCTAACAGATTTAATTGAGATAATTTATTAATAGACTCTTTAATCTTGTTAGTATCAGAGTTAAAATAAGTTTCTAATTGTTCACCATCAAATAAGAAATATTCCTTAATTTTCTCTGGAAAATGTTTTGCAAGGTAGGTTGATTTGAAACTTACAGGTTTTCCATCAATAAAGATATTATCATCAACAGATTCTTGTCTGCAATTTCCAGAATCATTTTTATAAAAAACCAAATCACGAACAAATTTAACTTCCTTACCTTTTGAGTCCTCCATAGTTAAAACTACTTTAACAGTATCATCATCACCATTAATTAAATCATTAGCAGAGTTTGTATTCCAAATAGGTTCATTACCTTCAGATTTATATAATTCGCGTCCATATAAACACCAAGTGATAGCATTCATAATAGTAGTTTTACCTACCTCATTATTACCTTGAATGATAGTAATGTTTTTATCTCCACTAGCAAACTTAATTTCCTCAGGACCACGATAGGTTCGGTAATTTTTTAAATACAAAGATTTTAAAATCATATAATCCCTCAGTCTTTATAAGTATTTATCAATCTAATATAATCATTTTTTAATCTTGGTTTAGACTCATCAATATGATCATACTCTAATTCTAAAATTTCATATAAAAAATTTTTCATACTTTCAGTTTCATCACTATTTTTAATTTTATTAATAATAGCTGGATTTATATCAGATTCTGGTTTCATTATAAAACTCCCCATTTCTTTAATAATTCTAAAGAATAATCAACATTGTCAGAAGATCCAATAAATTCTTCCATTCTTTTAATCTCCGGTTTAGTTATACTTTCAATGAAATTTCCTTTTTCATCTTTCTCCATAACTGCCATATCATAAATTATAGCTTTATCTTTATTTTCATTTTGTCTAAGCACTCTTCCTCGTCTTTGAACATATTCCTTTGGATTGTTTGTACTTGACATGATTATGATTTTATCTGCAGAAGGAACATCAACTCCTTCATCCAAACATTTTATTGCAACCAATACTTTTAATTCACCTTTATCAAATTTATCAATCATATACTCTCTTTCAGACATTCCATTAAACTTTTTAGACTTTTTAGTTCCTTTATCATATGTAAATTTATCTACAGGACCAATATTCTCTTCATTTAAAATTTTTATCACAGTGTTAATCTGTTGAGGAGAACAAAATATAATGAGATGATCCAAATCAGAGAATTTATTTAGAATATTACGTAAAGAATCATATTTATTAATAGCATTATTAATGATGTTTTTTCTATCTCGGATTAACTGCTCAAGATGTTCATCGGATTCCCTATTTTTAATATGAGACAATAACTGAATTTTTCTAGTTAATTCTAAATAATTATTTAATTCGGATTTAGACAATTTAATTTTAATAGGATAATAATTATAATGTGCTAAATAAGTATTACCATTTTCATCAAAAGTAATTAATGCCCGATTGGTATCATATGTAAAAACAATACCTTTAAAATAATCAATCATGACTTGAGTTTCTTCAGGTTTATTATATACTTCAGGAGTAGCACTTAATCCTAACCTAAAATCATAGTTACCAATTAAACCTTTACTATAAGATTCCGCAACGACATGATGAACCTCATCAACAACTAAAAGTTTAGGAATCTCATTTTTAATCATTTCTCTTAAAAATATATCTTTAGAAAATGTCTGAATTGTAGTAAATATTATTGCTTGATTAGTAATTCCAAGATCAACATTAAACATTAAATTAGTAAAATCACTTTTCCAATTTATATTACCTGAACCATAACAAATATAACAAGGAATATCAAAAAAATTCTTAACATCATTATACCATTGCTCTGCAATATGAGCATAAGGACTAACAATTACTGTAAGAAGTTTAGAGTTTTTCTTAAATGCTAAATCAATACAGTTTAAAGCAGTGAACGTTTTTCCAGTACCTGTGGCCATTTTAAAAATACCGCACATGCCATTTTCTGACCATTTTTCAATTGCCTCTTCCTGGTATTTTCTTAAAGAGCGCTTATCCTTAGAAGCAGTTTGAGTAACATAAGTATCGTTTTTTGAAGTTAATGGCAAATTTTTAATTTCGTCAAAATCTTTTGGTGCTAATTTAATTAAACCTTCTTTAGCGGCTTTTGGAATATCAATAACTTCTAAAAATTTGTTTTTATTATTCCAGTCATTTTCAAAATTTTTAGGATCATCTTCCATAAATTTACTGTCTTCCCAACTTAAAAACACCTTAAATTTTTCAATATTGCCTAAACCATTACTTGACCAGCCAGAAAAGGTTTCATTATTTGAACCTGAAAACAAAATAGAATTACCCTCCTCATCATAAAGGATTCCGGTTTTTTCATGTAGTATTCCACCTACATAGCCCATTTCATTTTTAACTATGCCTATCTTTATATCCAAATAATTATTTGCTACCATCCAAGCTAATAATTTAAGGTTGTTTTTCTCTATATTATTAGTAATATTTTCAAGATCTTTTAAAAAATTTTCAGAAATTTTATCTGCAATATCTGATGCATTAACAATAGCCTCGACATCTTCTTTAGATAATTCTGCACCACATAATAATCTCATTTTTCCTTTATTCTCAATGAAACCTTTAAGACCCTTTGCAGCCAATATTAAACTTTCTGAATTAAAATAGCCTGTAACCCTATCATATTCAATTGCTTGAGATAAAACTTTATTATAAAAATCATCAACCAAATCGTCATTAATTGAATTATAAGTTGACTTCAAATCCAAATCTTTAAATGACATTAAATCCCTTTATTATCTTTTTAAACTGAATATGATAAAAAAAATTAAAAATAACCTTACCAATATATTAATTATTCTAAAAATTAATTTACATACCCACCAATATTCTATAATTTATTAAAAGAAACATATAAATTTATATGATCTAATTTTTAAAATGAACAACTCAATAATTTGTAATTAATATTTCAGATACATATCCTCTTTTATTACCCTTAGAATTAATATTTCTTTTAGCTTTAACCCTACCCATATTATAATCAGAGTACAAATCATCAAAAAAGTTATCACTTTCATTATTATTTTTAGGATCAGAATTACTTAAAATAGCTTTAGCACCTTTATTACTAATTCTTTTATAAAATTCAGCTAATTCTATTTGATTATCATCATCAAATCTATACTTTGAATAACCATTAAAACTGGATGAATTATTTAATGGTTTATAAGGAGGATCCAAATACACTAATGAATCATCATCTATTAAAGGTTCTAATTCTAAATAGTTTACACATTTTAAATTAACATTTTGTAATGATTTAGAAACATTCAAAATATTGGATTCATCACAAATTAATGGATTTTTAGTATAAGCACAAGGCACATTAAATTCACATTTTTTATTAACCCTAAATAAACCATTAAAGCAAGTTTTATTTAAAAAAATAAATTGAGCAGCTCTTTCCATATGTTTTTCAGAATAGTTTTCAAAATCAAAATCAACCAAATTATTATTAAATGATTTTCTTATACCATAATAATATTCTTTAATATCCTCTTTTTCACTAGGATATTCATCAGAAAGGATTTTTAATTTTTCAATTAATTCCTTAGGATTTTCTTTAACTACATTATATGTTAAAATAAGTTCATTATTAATATCAGACAAATAAACTTCGCCAATTCTGTAATTACTAATTAAACTAAAAAATACCGCACCTCCACCTAAAAAAGGTTCAAAATATTTTTTAATTCTTTTAGATTCTCGAATATCCTTAGGAATACACATATTAATTTCAGGTAATAGTTGTGATTTACCTCCAGCCCATTTTAAAAAAGGTTTTGGATATCCAATATCTAATGTAGTCTGCATTGTATTTCCCTATTGAATTTATTATAAAAATAGCTATTATAAAATGTTTAAATTAAATTATAATAAAAAGATAAAAAATAAAAATATTTATTTTGTAACCATAGTTCCAATACCCTCTTTTGTAAAGATTTCAAGAAGGATTGTGTGTGGAACCCTACCATCAAGAATGTGGGCTGATTTTACCCCACCTTTAACCGCATCAACACAGGTTTCGATTTTAGGAATCATACCACCGGATATGATACCGTCCTCAATTAACTGTGGAACCTCATCCACACGGATTCTTTGAATTAAAGTTGAAGGATCGTTAGGATCCCTTAAAACACCTGGAACATCGGTTAAGATAATGAGTTTTTCGGCTTTAACACTTTGTCCTATCTCACCTGCCGCAGTATCAGCATTGATGTTTAAGGTTGAACCATTATCAGCCATTCCAATAGGTGCAATTACAGGTATATAATCGTTTTCAGTAAACATGTCAAGGATACCATGGTTTACAGATACAACCTCACCTACCAAACCTAAATCAACCTTCTGAGATTCACCGGTATCTGAATCAGTGAATACTTGAAGAGGTCTTTTTTTAGCTCTAATAAGTTCACTGTCCTTACCAGAAATACCTATACCCTTTCCACCATGTAGGTTAATCTGAGATACAATATTGGTACTGATCTTACCAACAAGAACCATCTTAATAATTTCCATGGTTTCCTCATCGGTTACACGAAGACCATTTACAAAATTAGCTTCCTTACCAAGTTTCTCCATAGACCTTGAAATCTCAGGCCCTCCACCATGAACTACTATAGGTTCCATACCTACGTATTTAAGTAAAACGGTGTCTCTTGCTGTTGAGGCCATAGCTTCTTTATTTACCATAGCATGACCTCCGTATTTAATTAATATCTTTTTACCGTAAAATTTTTTAATATATGGTAATGCCTCTACCAAAATATTTACATCTGTCATATAATCACTAATAATAAACTAATAATATAATTATAATCATAATAAATTTCTAAAATAAATAGATTAATATAAAATATATATTAATAATAGACTATATCTTTCAATGCATATAAACATTAAGATATTCGAAAGATTTAGAATATTTTATAAGATAAACTAAAAAAATAGGTTAAGTTAAAGGAAAAAACCAAAATAAAAGCTATTTTTCCCATTTCATTATTGTTTTTCCAAATCTAAGGTTGGTATCCCTATTAAATGCATAATGAATATCCTCAAGGCTTCTTACTGTAATTACCTCACCTATAATACTTTCAAGATAGGATAAAAACCTGGTATTTCCATATAATTCAACTGTTTTTAGAAAGTCGTCCCTTCCACTACGGCTTGCGCCAATAACGGATAAACCCTTAGACAATACATCACGTGTGTTTATTGGTATTGGATATTCACTTACACCCATCAATAAGATAGTACCTTCAGGATTTATTAAATCGATAATCTGATTGATAGCTGACTGGGAGCCTTGTCCTCCAACACATTCAAATCCATGGTCTATTCTTACATCCTCCGGAACATCATCCACCAGGAATCTTTTGTCTGCAAATGTAAAAAGATTCAATTTATCGAGATGTGGTCCAAATACATATATTTTAGATTGGGGCATGGCTATCTTTAAGACCAATGCCACAACATATCCGAGGTTACCGTCACCCCATACACCAATGGTGTCTCTTCTTTTATGCGCATATCTATTGAATCTTCTAATTCCATGAACCGCCACGGATATGAATTCTGTAAAAGAGGCAATTTCAGGATTTAAGTCATCAGGTACCTTGACAACCCTATCGGGATTTACTACAATATAATCCTCCATAAATCCATCGGAACCACTTGAGGAGAACTTGGAGCTTGAAAGATAGTTTTCACTTATTATATCATCCTTTTCAACTGGCGTGTTTGGAATTACCACGACCTTATCCCCTACATTAAAATGTCCTGTTAAATCTTTAACAACCACTCCAGTTGCCTCATGTGTTAATGCCATCGGCAATTTTTTAGACAATACAGATGCAGAGCGCTTACCCTGATAATATCTTTGATCAGCACGACAAATTGACAGATAGCTAGGCCTTATTATAACCTTATCCCTAATGTCAACCTCTATGTATATCTCCTCAAATAATTTTGGAGAAACCAATCTACAAACTGTATTAATCATATCAACACCAATTAGTTAAAAAAATAATCTTGAATATAATCTATTATCCATATAAACCCTAATGGTTAAATAAACCTAATAGCTAGAATACAACTTCCATAGTTAATAGCTAGAATTATAAACTATAACAAACTTAATAGCTAGAATACAACTTCCATAGTTAATAGCTAGAATAATTCACTTAAATATCCAAATATCAACTTAAAATCTTAAACAACTTAATCCCTATTTAGATTATTATCTAAAATACTATTTGCAACCTTCAAATCATATAAATAGGTAATCTTGATATTGGTTACATCACCTTTAACCAATTTAACATCCTGACCTTTAAGAACAAATATCTTAGCTGCATCGGTCAATATGGATTTTTCCTCTTCTGTAAGTTCATTGAAGAACCTTTTAAGTTTTAGAATATTAAAAGACTGGGGAGTCTGACCCTGATACATGAATGCCCTATTGGGCATGTTAGTAATTTTTTTACCGTCACGGCTTTCGACGATTGTATCGGATGCTGGAAAAACAGTGTCACATGCATCATATTTTAATGCGGTTTCAATGTTATCCTCGATAATCCTGTGAGATACAAATGGCCTTACAGAATCATGGGTAAGTATTATGTCATCCTCATTTAATCCATAGTTGTTTTCAATATAATCTATTGCAGCCATTATTGTATCGTTTCTTTCTAGTCCACCTTCGATTACAACAATATTATCGCTGTCAGGAATATACTCCTCGACCAATGATTTGGTATAGTTAATCCACTCGGAAGGTGTCAATACAATAACCTTCTCAAACCTACTGTTTACATAGAATTTTTCAATGGTATGGATTATAATAGGTTTGGTTCCTAATTTTAAAAATTGTTTAGGCTTTTCAGTTTGACCCATTCTCTTACCTACTCCACCTGCTAGAATAGCTGCAAATATCAAAAATAAACTCTCCTAAAATATTTAATATGATAATTTTTATATTTCATTTAGTATTTATTATTTTTTAAATATATTTTGAGAAAGTAGACCAAGAAAAAAATAGAAAAAAAGTTATAATAAGATTAAAGATTCCTTTCATTAATAGTTAGAATAAAGAAATATATTGGAAATAGATGATTAGTAAATTGATATTCTCCTCGTTTTTTAGAACCAGCTAATTCAATAATCCCTAAATCTTTAGCACACCTAATAAAACCATTAAATACTTGAAATTCAGATTCATCTAAAATATTTTCAAATTCTTTTTTAGTAAAAGGACTATCAGGACTAATTACTAATTGTTTTCCGATTTTTTTAAATAAGGATAGATATTCTGCACTTCTAATCTTTTTATCAAGTAAAGGTTGCAAATATTTCAATCCTATTCTTTGACCGGCTTCAATAATACCTCTAAATGCATCATCAATATCAATACAATCATCAGTATTAATCCAAAAAGTTGCATCACCAATCTCTTGCATCATAGTAGGCATACCTGATGAATATAAAATCATCTCTTCCAATGCATCGTCATTAATTGAAATATTATAAAATGAAAAAATATCCTCATAGAAAAGTTCAATATCTTTATCAGATAACGCTTTCAACTCATGAACATGAAATATTCTATTAACAGAGGGATTTTGCTCATATAATCTATTATATTTTTCGGGATATCCTGTTAACATGAAACAAATACGAGGATTATCAACAGAGGTAGCTAAAGTATCTGCAAAACTTTTATACCAATTAGCAAACTCTGGAGTTTCAGATAAACCATTGATATCATCAATAACAATGAATAGACCTTTTTTATCCTCAAATCTATTTACAATATCATTTAAATAAAATGCAAAATTATCTTTAATGTTTTCTAATTCCTCATCTTTTGGTTTAAATTTTATATTAATTCCACCGAAACCAAAACGTTCTATACGATCACCTAAGATATCAAATATCTTCTCAGACCAGGCTTCAGATTTTATGGAATTTAATATTCTTTCAATGATTTGAGTAGTTAATTCATTAACATTATGAAAACTATCATTCATAATATGGGCTGTAATCATTGAGTAATTCTTCTCTGCAAAATCCCTTACAAAATTTGCTAATGATGTTTTTCCCATTCCTCTTTTACCTGTGATAAAAAAATGTTGAGGATTACCATTTATAACCCCTGGAAAATATTTTAATATTTCTTCCAAGATTTGTTTTCTGCCTTTAAATCTTTCAGGACTAACTGGTTGACCTGGTTGAAATAATGACTCTTTTGATGCAATCTCCATATTATAATCTCCATTCAGTCATAATGATTTAATCATTAATTTATTATATTTTCTTATTTTATAAATAATTATTTTTTATATTATATCCCTTACTATAATAGGTTTAAATAATTATTTAAAATTATATTGTTCAGTGAACTTTAAAAAACATGAGAATTCTTAACAAGTAATTAAATTCCCTGTTAAAACTATTCTTATAACTTAAAGAAATTAAAATAAACTTAATCAAATAATAAAAGTTTATATAAAAAAAATCTTAAAGTATAACATTAAGGTGATGAGGTTCCACCTTTAACCGTCAGTGATTACTGAATGATGACTTCTATTTTTCAAAAAGGTAATAAGATTAACCTAATCTATAAATCATGATTTAATCACTGAAGTGGAGTTTAAATTAGATACTGTTTTTTATAGAGAAGATTGATTTTTATTATCTTAGATTTAACTTTAAGGAGATTTTAAAAATTGATTAGTGATTTCTATCCTGTAGTACTGGCTGTTTTAATAGTGATTGCCAGCATGATTTCAATTAAATGGGGAATTTCCATATCCATTGTGGAGATTGTACTGGGAATTGTTGCGGGAAATTTAGGTCTGCTTGAACCTGAATCATGGATGATATACGTTGCAGGTTTAGGTGGTATGGTTTTAACATTTCTTGCTGGTACTGAAATAGATATAGACGTAATGAGAAAGAATTTGTCCGAATGTATTGGCATTGGTGTTGGATCTTTTCTGATATCCTTTGTTTTAGTATTTATAGCATGTAATTATCTACTAAACTGGCCACTTAAATCCGCACTGCTTGTTGCAACCGCATTATCCGAAACTTCCATTGCAATAGTTTATTCAATAATTCTCGATATGGAATTTTCAGGACGTAAGATAGGGACAATACTTATGGGTTCCACATTTATAACAAACATCTGCACTGCAACGGCATTAAGTGTTCTATTTATGAGGCCAGGTTATGAAACATTGATCTTTATAATCGCATCAATACTCATACTCCTATTTTCATACAAATATTCAAACACACTGTTTGAAAGCAAAACCTTCAGCATGACAAGTAATGAGCTTGAGCTCAAATATATATTCCTACTGATAGTATTGTTAATATTCTTTGCAGCATTAGGTGGCGGACAGGCATTGCTTCCTGTATTCATTCTTGGAACCATTCTCTCAAAGCCATTCAGCCACACCAACAAGAATGATATGTTACAGAGGTTACAAACCGTTGCATTCAGTATAATTACACCAATATTCTTTATAGTTGGAGGAGCCAAAGTTTCAATACCTGTCATTATCGGTTCAATCGGAATATTCCTACTAATATTTATTATCCGTCAGGTTGGAAAGTTCATAGGAGTATACACAATTGTAAAGGCAACGTTAAGCAGATATCACATGTATGTTACCCTGATAATGAGTACCGGTTTGACATTTGGTCTTGTTGCCGCGGCCTATGGTTTAAATAACAATCTGATATCCACAAACATCTACAGTATCCTAACTGGAGTTTTAGTTCTAAGTGCGATTATTCCAAGCATTATTGGAAACAAATACTTTGCGCCAACAGAGGAGGATTTAGCAAGGTCCTCCCAATGAAATTTGATATTAAATGAACAGTATTTAAAAAATATAGATATAGTAGGGTAAAAACTGTTTTATTCTACTTTTTTTAGTTTTCATAGACTCAAAATGAATAGAAAAAAGAATATTTAAAAAAAGAAGGGAATTATTAAATATGTTCCGGCACTAAAGCTAAATTGAAATGATATACAAAGTAACCAAAATAATAACAGCAATAATTACAGCTGTAACCCCGACTATAATCAGGTTATCACTATCGGATTGATTACTGTTATTAACGTTATTGTTAAATGTTGGTGACGGAGAACTTACAGTAGAACCTACTGGCTTTCCACATTTGGGACAGAATTTGGAATCCTTGTTCTCAATAACAGATCCGCAGTTGTTACAAAAAACCATATTGGAACTTAGTTCCTCTCCACATTTAGGACAAAACTTAAACATATCATTATCCACTTTTGCTCCACATTTCTTACAATATCTAACCATAGTTAATAATATAAAATTTATAATTTAAATTCTTTTTCAAAAATTTACCCTGTTTTATATACTAAAAACATATATTTAAATAATATGAAAAACAGAAATTGTTAATATCATGTGGGCTTGTAGCTCAGTCTGGCTAGAGCGCTTGGCTCTTAACCTTGTTGCCGCGGGTTCAAATCCCGTCAGGCCCGCTTAACTATTTTTAAAGATTTTACTTATTTTATACACTTTTTTAAATCATTTTAACTATTTAATTCTTATTTTGGGACTTTATTCAACTAGTTTTTGATATGGAAAATAAGACTCTAAATTATACATCCAAATTCCAATGATCCATCCATAATTCTTATCCAAAATAAGTTAAAAATAAAACAACCATAGAAAGAAAAAAAACCAGAAAATCAAATAAATAATAATCCAAAAAACATAAGGCAATAAACAAAAAAACAATAAAACCAAACTAAAAACAAAATAAACAATAAAGTAATATAAAAAAAATAAGACAATAAAAAAATAAGACTAAGCTAAAAACAAAATAAGTAATTAAAAATTCATAAAATTGTATAAAAAGAAGTAAAAAAATATTTAGATTTAAACAAACCTATCGTTTTTTCCAGGTTTGCTTAGCTCCTCTACCATGTTTACTTCCAGGTTTTTTATAACCAGATTTAGGTCTAGTTCTTTTATTAGTACCTCTAACTTTTGCCATAATTTCACCTTGTAATATTGATTTAATAAAAAAATGTATAATACTTATAGTTAAGTACTACGGATTATAATAAAATCTAATTTATAGTATTTCTAATAAAAAATTCTAAAAGAAATAGAATGTATTATATAACATAAAGATATTTCTTTTATGTAGTATATAATAGTTTCTATTATTTGGATTTTTAAATTAAAAAAATACTTTTTTTCTCAATGTTTAATAATAATAAAATCTTTTATCCAATAAATTCCAATAAGAAATAATTTAAAAAGAAAAAATTTTATTTACTTAAAACATAGTATTATTAATGTTTAAGTAGGTGGTAATATGGATTTTGAAAAGATTTTACAGGACTTTGGTAGATACTGGCAGATACTTATCAAAAAGTTAGAAGCCTATAACAATAAAAGAAAGAAGAGAAATGCCATTAAGAAACGTGAAAAACAACGTCAAAAGGTAATTAAAGCCCAAAGAAAAGCAAGGGAACAAGCAGAATATCAAAAATACCTTCAATCCGATGAGTACCAGGAAAGGATTCGGGAAGCAGAAAGACGTAGAAAAGAACAAGAGGAAGACGACGAGCTATTAGACGATTTATATCTATTAGGTTTCTGGCACTAAAAATAGAAAAAAAAACAATCCTAATTTAATAAAATTAAAATAAAAATACTTTTAAAAAAGATTAATAAAATAACTTTATTAGTTTTTATACTATTTTTTTAATCATATTGTAATCATTTGGATTCCAATAATGAAATATTATCTTAATAAGAGATTATCCGGATTTACTTAATTTTCCGCATTAATTCAATATTTTCAATTAACTATTTTTATCACATACATATATTGAATATTTAATTAAAACAATTCTAATAGTTTTATAAATTAAATAATCTATTAAATTAAAGTATTATACTCATTTTAAAAAAAAGACTGATAAAATAGCAAATAAGATAATAAAAGAGATAAATAAAGATTAAAAAGACATCATATAAAAATAAAGATAAAAAAGTAAAATAAAGATCAAAAAAGATTATGTGGTATATTCACCATTAATTTTAACATAATCATAACTTAAATCACAGCCCCAGGCAGTTGCCTCACCATCAGACATGTTAAGGTTAATATCAACTACAATATCCTCGGAAGCCATTAGTTTTTCAGCCTTATTAAGATTTTCAGTTCCGTCAAATGCTAAGATTTCCCCATCCTTTACAAGATAAACGGATTTATCAGTGTCTTTATTTCTAAATAAACTCTCACATCCAATAGCTATTGAAACTATATCAGGGTCAAATTCACAGCCGGAATATCCTACCGCTGAGACGATTCTACCCCAATTCGGATCCTCACCAAACACTGCAGCTTTAAATAGCATACTACTTACAACTGCCTTTGCCGCAAGTTTTGCATCCTCAGGAGATCTTCCGCCTTCAACATTGACCTCTAAAAATTTAGTCTCTCCCTCACCATCACGTGCCATCTGTTTTGCAAGTGACATGCAAAGGTAGGTTAGGGCATTTTGGAAATCCTTATTAATAACGCCTTTTGGTGCTACATCAACACCGGATCGACCATTAGCCATCAATATTGCAGTATCGTTAGTACTCTGGTCTCCGTCAACAACAACCATATTAAAGCTTACGTCAACTGCATTTCTAATTGCGATTTGAATCTCCCTGGAATCAATCTCTGCATCGGTTGCGATAAAACATAACATTGTACCCATATTAGGTGCAATCATTCCACTACCCTTACAGATACCACCAATCTTAACAGGTTTTCCATTAATCTCGACTTCTACAGCACCCTGTTTAACATGCATATCAGTAGTCATCATACCCTTGGTTGCATCAGTAGAAGCTTCCATTGAATGATCTAGATTTGGATAGACCTTGTCAATCAAAGGCAATATTATATCCATAGGCATCTTTCTTCCGATTACACCTGTTGAAGAGGATGCAATCTCAGAGGAAGGTATTCCTAAAAGTTCACTTGCATGTGATACTATTGTATCACAGTCTTCAATACCTTGCTCGCCTGTAAAACAATTTGCATTACCACTATTAATTACAATTGCTGAAAGTCTACCATCCTTCAAGACTTCTTTTGTATGGGTAATAGGTGCAGCTACCACTTTATTGGATGTGAATACTCCTGCAGCTTTACTATTTGGGGACACTATAATTGATACCCCATATTTGCCTTCTTTAAATCCTGCAGCCTGTACATCACTTACGGCACATATTCCTCCATCAATGAGTTTAACTTTATCAGATTTCTCAAACATTTATATCATCAAAATAGTATTATAAAAAAAATAATAATTTACTAATTAGATATTGGTTTAAGAAGTTTAAAAACTTTACTTAATTAAAGTAAAATCAGGATAATATTCAATCTCTAATTAGAAACCTTCTAAATATAGTTTAGATGTATGTTAAAAAAATAAATCGAAATTCAAAAATTAAATAAGAAAAAAAAGACCTTAGGAAAATCTAAATTAAAATTAGTAAAAAAATATCTTAAAATGAGAAAAATAAAAAAATATTTTGGGAATTATTAATAGTGGGAGTGTTTAATAATATTGAGATCCATTGACATCCGTTGTCTGATAATAGGAATCTGATGAGTTATGTGACTGATAATCCACCACACCTTCACTTGATGTAGATGCATTCAAGTTCTCATTAGTATCATCTGAGTGATTTTCATATGCACTGATGTTATGGGTTACATCCACTGGAACATGTGTTGTATTATTCTGCACAACATTATCGTCACCGCTATTAAATCCCATTGAGATACCTATAGTAGATCCTATACCAAATGCAACAATCAATAAAATAAAACCGAGAAATATTCTCTGTTGTTTTCGTCTTCTTCTAGAACTCATTTTTCCCAAATACCTTAATTTTTATTTTTGACATAAATCAATAACATCCTGATAAAAGAATATTGTTAAACTTGTTTCAATAAGACTGCTTTTCAATATGATTATAATTGTATATTAAAAAATTACAATCAATCCACATTGAAATCTATACAACTAACAATAGATATTCAAAATCACATTCCCGTATGGGACTGTGAAAACCAGAATGTTATACTAATTATATACTATTATATTAAAATCTATTTATATACTTTGTTATGTGTGTATGTGTGTACACACATAAACAGTTAATATTGATTTGACAGATTTTTACTAAAAAATTGAAAATGGATAAATCAATGCAAAACGATATAAATAAGGATAATTTAAATAACATAAGTGAAAATTTAGAAAAATAGGTATTAGATTTTAAAAAATAAAAACATAGTTTAATATATTTTAAAAAGATGTCTTTACTAATAATAGATATAAAATCCATAAAATATTTACATTTATTTAACAAAACAAATCATTTAAAATTTAATAAAAACCTGAGATTTAATGTATTAAATTTAAGAAAATATAAGTTTGTGTGTACATACACACATACACACATTTATAAAGAATTTTATAAAACATTACACTTGATTATAATTACATATATTTTACATTATATTTGTAATCATAAGTACACATATTGAAATATTTATATAAATAATGAGAAAATAATATATATATGATTATAAAAACTATACTATAATGGCAAATAAAGAAGAAGTGGATAGGATTTGGAAACTATCCGAAAAATCACGAATGAATATTTCTCTTCCAAAAGACTTGGCTAATTGGTTAGACAATAATGCGTCTGAGAATTGGAAATTAGATAAAGGTGCAAGGTCCAAAGAAGTCACCCGTATCTTACTTGAGGCTAAACGTCGAAGTGAGGAAGAACTTTAGATTTTTTTTAAAACACAACATTTTTTATACTTTAACAATCATTTTACTGCTTTTTACACATTTATATTAATAATAAACGTTTTATATCCATTTAAAAAATTAAAATTTTAACTTATTCTAATTAGATGTTTTAGATATCTGAAGGCTGAAATCACTTTAAATAAACTTTCAACTATTTTTAATTATATAAAAGAAAAACAATCATTAACCTACTATTTTTAAATGTTTTAAATAACACATAATTGACTTAGTATTTTTAAATAAATTTAAAGAGTTTATAAATAGAATAAAGAATAATCAAAGGGCATTTTTAGAAAATAATAAAAAAATGATAGTATATAATCAAACAAATGATAAATATTAATGAAAATAAAAGAAGAAGTTTTATTAAATGTTTTAAAAAAAGATTCAACTAAATGTTTTAATAGAATAAGAAAAGATCAATTGAATGTTTTAAGAGCTTTAATTAAATGCTTTAAATAAAAAAAAATAGAGATGTCTTAAATTAAGACAATGCACCATATAGTAATACAAGAACCAATATAGCAAGTATAAATCCCGGATGACCAATTGCAGTAACAAAATAAGCCAGGAAAGCCACAACAACTAACAATCCAACTAGTTTACCTTTCTGATTAGTCAATAAATCTATAATTGTTCTTGAAAACTCTGAAGGTATGTTATACGCATAGATACCGTTTGCAAGTTCAAATACTACAAGTGATAATGGATTTCCCATTACAGATATCTGATCTGCAAGTTGAGCCCTTTCACCTGCTTCCCTTCTACTTCTTCCAATACCTGCCCTAACTTTAGCACCGTTATTTAAAATATACCATGCGGTATCAAGTCCAGCACGGATTGCCAAATCCTTACTTGGGAATCTTGCAATAAAGTCGTCTCCACCTTCACGATAACCTTCAATTTGACCTTGACATTGAGTCTCAATAAAGTTATTAACACCTGTCATCAACTCTAAAAGTTTATCCCTTCCATGTTTTGAGATAAAACCTGTTGAATCAATAATATCAATAAATAGGTAGTTATCATAAACCGGTTTATGGGATTCACCAATTTCGAATGGGCCGTCTATTACAATGGCATACTCTCCTCCGAGTTTAGTAAATGCCACACCTGAAAACTCCCCAACCTCATGGGTATAGTCAATGGATCTTTCAAGTGCCGCAGCACCTGTCATTCCTACAGCACCTACCACCTTAATGTTGAATTTATAACCTAAACTGATCATTTGAAGTGCAACTTTAATTGCCATATTCTTACTGACCATTCTTGCTATAATCTCTGTGGCGGATTGTTCCACAATCTCACCATGGGAGTTTATAATCATTCTACTAAATTCGTTAATGATATTATTAGGATAAGGTATCTCTACATATAGATAGCGGTCATTACCCATTATGATATCACTTACAAGTGCATATTCCTCTACCCTTTGCTCTGCAGGTTTAAATTCATAGAAACTATGATTAGGGGGTATATTTTCCTTACCCACATCACGAATCAAATTATAGAAAATACTGTCAGTTGTAATTTGTGCTTCCTGAATTTCAAGTAATACGGTTTCGGTATAATTAAAGAGATCCACATATTCTGTTTCTGTTTCATTTGTAGGATAAAATTTAGTTCCAATACTTAAAGCTTTATGATGAGTAAAAAGAGAGATTAAATACCTTGTGATTGGGTGATCAGACATCATCATAGCCTCCTTTTTCAAGGAATATCTCAAAATCTCCAGGATTTTCAAGCATTATATCAGGTTTTACTGTAACAAATGGGAATTTCCATGATCCTAACCTGGATGCAACGGTACTTGCGATGTTTCTTGAATTTTTCTTAATGAATGTCTCATCAAAGCTGTCAATATGAATCTCTATATTAAATGGAGGATAGTCCATGACCTCATCACTATATAGGGTGTTTAAATTAAAAGTTCCAGGTTTTGTAAACAAATCATTACGTACTGCAATTAAAGGTTTTTTAGGTAATCTTAACCTTTCAGATACCGCATTAGAAATGGAACCTGCGTTTTTAACGGTAACCTTGTAATCCCTAGGATGTACAAGTACAAATATTATAAAAGGAGCTGCAGTTTCAACACCATCCACCATGTTCATAACTTCCTTAAACATAGGAATCTTAGATAGGACACCCTCAATCTTATTATCCAAACCTGAATTCTGTGCATCGTCAAGCTGAATAATGGCCTCCTTTGCAATATTTAAGGGTGTAAGTTCAATACCGTTTTTAACCCTAAAGGTCTCCCAACGTTTAGATTCCAACTGATCCAAAATATTATCACAGATATGCTGTAGAATGTTCTTGTCCTTTTTAGGTGATTTGGATTTACCCATAACAAGTCTACTGCCGTCAAAGGAAAATGGAATTCTCATTGAATCAATATTTAAGAACTCATCCTTGAAATCCCTAAACTTATCATTGGATAATATTCTAGCGTTATTTTCCTCTGCTATTTTTAAAATGTAATGATCCGCATTATTTCCTGTAGGAACCTCTTCAATACTCTCATCAGCAACTAATTTATGATAGTCTTCTTTATTATCAATATCATGAGATAATGATGCATCTGCTATAACCATAAATTCATCATTTTTAGCTTCCAAAGCATCTACAGCAGCCAAAATATTAGCTAGCATCGGCTCATCATTTTCATTTTTTCTAAAATGTGCAACATTAGATGCATCAACAATAACTTTCATTATATATTCCCCATTTCTTTAATAATTATAATTTGTTTCTAATCCTGTCGATAAAAGCATTGAAATACTTTTAAAAATTATTTTTTTGAAACTAAAAAATAAATCATAATATTATATACTTCTTATCACATATTTAAATTTTATTAGTATAGTTTAATTTTAATACTTAAAAACTTATTTAAAAATTAGTTTCTAAATTAGAAAACGAAATAGACAATCATCAAAAACAGAAAAAATAAGCCATTTAAATTCAAAATACAATCAAATAAAATAGATAAAAAATATTTTCATAATGAAAAAATACCTGAACTAAATTAAATTGATGTATAAACAGAAAACTATAAAAATGTACTAAATATATGTATATGAATTGTTAAAAATAGATAAGTTTTTACAAAATAAATTATAAAAAATAGATTTTAAAAAAAAAGTTAAAAAAAGTGGAAAAGAATAAAAATATTGATTATAAATCAACAGCATCCCTACGTTTGAAGTTACCAAGTAATATTTTGTTTCCATCCAATTTATTCAAATAGATTTCAATATCCCTGTCGGTAACCTCTATAGTATTATAGGAGTTAACGTCTTTACCTCTCAATTTGTAAGAAGATAAGGATCCTGCATTAACAAATAAAGTACCTTGCATTTTCCAAAGATTCGGAACATGTTTATGTCCACCTATAACTATGTCAACATCATGACTAATTACAGACTGTAAAATATCACCTGCATCAAATAATATATTACGTTCCCTACCTGTTCTTGGTATAGGAATTGCATGGTGATGCATTGCAACAATGGAGAATTTATTCTCAAGAATACACTTGTCTAATTCATTCTCCATCCATAACTGCTGTAGTTTACCGATATTTCCATCATCCAAATCTGGAGTGGTACTATCTAATCCCAAAACCACAACATCCTCATCGTCTTTTGTAAGTTTCCAACTACAATCCCCTATCAAATCTTCAAATGATTGTTTTCCAATATTCCTTGCATCATGATTTCCAGGTATTGCAAAGAGATTAGACTCAAACATTTTCAAGTATTCTTTAGCTTCTTCAAACTGTGCATAATAACCATTTTCTGTCAAGTCGCCAGTTAAAATAATCATATCGGGATTCATTGCATTTATCTCATCAACTGCCCTCAGGAATGCAGATTCATTGAAACCCACATGACTTACATGTAAATCTGAAATATGAGCTATTAATACCATAATATCAATCAAATTTTATTGATTTAATTTGAGGATCGCTTCTGCTAAATCTCCTTTTGCTTCAATCAAAGCGTTTTCTGCATCTTCAGCAGAGACACCTGCCTGGTTAGCTACAAGTTCAATATCTTCCTGATTGATTTCGATTTCAACTTCCTTTTCTATTTCTTGAGCATCACCAGTAATTTGATAGGTATCACTACCCATTACAGTCATGACATTTACTTCAGGATTGGAAATGACAATGTCTTTATCTTCACATTTGATGACTACTTCCTCAACACCTTCAATATCTTCCATTTTCATTCCCATTTTCTTCATTTGTCTTTCCATTTGTTTCATTTGTTTAGGATTCATACCAGGTATCATTTTATAAAACCTCTGTTAACATATAGATTATATTAAAATATTAGTACTCATTTTATTTAATATTTTTTTATAAAAATTTAACTAAAAATTATTCTCTAAAACCCTTTCTAGTTTTAATAGCCTGACCACTTCATGAAAATTTAACTAAAAATTATTCTCTAAAACCCTTTCTAGTTTTAATAGCCTGACCATTATTAAAGCTTTCAATTTCTCTTTTATTAAGTAGTGCCTTACCTATTGCAAGTAAATCATCATCTTCATTTACAATAAGCACTTCATCATTTGCACGTATATTATCATCACAATCAACTACAAATTGACAGAAAACGCTTTTTCCATCTCTTGTAAATGGTTCGGAATCCTGATTTACAACTACCCTATTTTGAGGATATTCTGTAGCTGCATGTAATTTTCTTCCACCATCTTTTGTAAGTACTAAAAATGAATCAGATGCTCTCATATTAGCAACAAGTTTGCCATCTGATGAGATATGTCTTATTTTACCAGTTTTTTTAGACTTTTCAATCTTGATTTTACCATCAAATAAAGCATCCCCTGCACCTACTCCAAATTGATAATCAGCAATAGCTTTAATCTTTCTAATATCATCTTTAACATATTTTATCTCGTCTGATTGTGGATGGATAATACTGAAATCAAAGCCATAATGGTTTGCAATACTCTGATGTATTAAAACCTGATTATAGTATTCAGAAAATTCCGCAAGGCAATCCTCAATAAATTCAATTGAATCCGTATCCATATTTCTTGGTGCATCGTTTTGACTTAAAGGGTACACCTCATCCATATCAAGAGGTATAAGACCAAATGGAATATCCAAAACCATAAAGTCACAATCATCTAAGTCTATTTCCTTTTCCTCCCCATAAACATAGAATCTTCCTAACTTTCCAGATAGATTCTTAGAATAGGGTTTTCTTGTGGGTGGAACCAATACCAATGTGGATTTTTTAGGCATTTGACGAATTTTTTGAATATGACGTCTTATCTCAGGTCTCTGAAGTGATTCAGGACCAGTATAAAAGAATGCTGAATTTTTACTACTTGGATTATAGTATTCCAAATCCTTTGTATAGTTACCTAATTGTCTTAGACCGTCCAATAATGCAGGATGAGCCCTACAACGTTCTTCAACAAGTTCCATTAAACTACCTTCATAAATAGCCTGACGGACAGTTCTAAGTTCACCTAAAGATACTGCAAGATTATGCTGTGCAATTAACTGCACACGTTCCTCTTTAGGAAGTGCCCTCAACTCATCGGGAGTATATTTACAACATACCTCACATGAACATGGCATTTCAGTTAGATTCTCAAGTTTATAGGTTCCCCTTGTGGACAGGAGCCTGTCATCCTCTGCATATAAAACATATGCAGCAGAATCAAATAAATCACAACCCATTGAAGCACATAACGCAAAGATCATTGGATGGCCTGCACCCATTAAATGTCGAGGTACATCATCAGGTAAATGCTCCATGGAATGCATTACAACGTCCACCAAATCAGCATACTTGTACATTTCCATTAGAGGAACAACAGCACCGATAGGGTATAAGTCCGCATCCAACTTTGTAAGTTCATCTGCACATTTCTCCCTTAAATCCAAGAATGTTGATCCCTGAACAACGGAATTTAAAAGCATGGAGATATCGTTATCCTTCTTATATTGAACAGCTTCCTTAGCCCTTTCAATAGTAATTTTCATATCCTCTTCAGCTTTTTTACGTGTAACATATGGTGCAGTTGGAATATCCAGACTTGTTCCAATATCCGTACCAATAGCTTCCTGAAAATCAATAACCTCCTTATTAGTAATGTCAATATCACCATAAACAGACAACTGAAAAGATCCGGAATCAGTCATGATAGGTCCGTCAAAATTGATTAATTTATGAACCCCCTCTTTTAATGCCTTTTGTTTTAACTCCTCATCTTTAAATATGATATATGAGTTTGTAATAACAATATCGGCACCATATTTACCAACATCAATAGTTTGTCTTCCAGGATGTATAACAGGCATTAATGCTGGAGTCGGCACATCACCATGTTCAGTATGAAGTACTCCAACCCTTGCCCTATTATCTTTAGCTTTAATTTCAAACATTAACTTTCCTCATTAAAAATTATAAAAAACAGTTAAAATAAAAATTAGTATTTATTATAAGAATACTTTGTATAATAAGTTATTTAATGGTTTGCAGTATTTAAAATTAGAATAAAAATTTTAAAAAATTTAAAAAGATTAAATTGAAATTTGTAAATTTTCTCTCTTAATTAATTCAACAAAATCAATACATTCAAAAGCATAACTTTTATTTGCATAAAACTTATCACAACTTTCCATAGTACATTTAGCACCTTCCAAGTCACATAAAGTAGGTATTTTTATTTTTTTCTGACTCATATTCTGTTTATAATTATATGTTTCCTGAGTAACTAATGTAAAATTATTAGATTTAACGAATGCTACTAATGGAATATCTGCAATACTTTTCTTTTTAAAATTTTTTTGAGATAACTCATCATATCTCTGATTAAGATCTTCAAGTGACTTTAAAGATTTATTATCTAATTTTTTAAATACATATTTATAATTATCAATCCATTCGTTATATTCCTCATGATTATAACGAGTTAATTCAATCTCAACTAAATCTATAGATATAATTTTTCCCTGTTCAACTAATCTGTCAAAATTTCGCCATTGAACTGGAAATGCAGCTTCATCATAAACTCCTTTATTATTACGTCGAAGCAACATGGAGGTATCTACAACATATTTAGGATCCATATATTAATCCCTCCATTTCTCATCCATTATTTGAATTATTGATTTGACAATATCAATTGATACATCTAAATTTCTAGCAATATCCAACAAAGTTAAAATATCATTATAATAGGCATAAATTAATGAACTTATATAATAATCCCCATTTTCAGTTATCGTTTTTTGAGCTATTCTTCTGTTGGTTTCTTTTTTTCTTTTTTCTTTTTCTTCAACAGTAATATCCTCTTTCTGTTTTTTAATTGATTTTTTAGAATTCTTTTTAGATGTAGGAAACAAATATTTATTTAAATCATTTTTATAAATTTCATAATCTTTAGAATTAATATAGTCACCCATTAAAAATTTTCTAACAATAACTTCTCCACTTACTTTATAATAATTTGCTAATTTTTTAATTAAATTGGAATTTGTAAAGTCTTTAATTTCACCATTTTTAACCCTATAATCAATATCTTTATTAGGTACTAAGACTTCACCGGCAATATAATTGCACTGAACCTCAATATCATTATTTAAATTATATGACTCAAAATTACTTAAACCCTCTTTTTTAAGCAGTAGATGGGCTAATTCATGAAATAAAGTAAATTTTCTACCATTTTCCGTTTCCCTATGATTAATACCAATTATAGGTAATTTATCATAATATAAAACATAACCTCTTAAATCTTTTGGGGGAATCCCATAAAATTGAAATACTAAAATACCCAAATCTTCCATTTTACTTATCCAATAATTTAATTTTCTTTGATTTCGTTTAGCCTTACTCATTTCTAGAACATTATTCAATATATTTACAACATCATCTGAAGATGTGCATGAATAATCTTTTAATTTAAATTCTTTAATATGGAAATCTTCACTTTCATCTTCAATATCTAATAATGTTTCTCTCTTATTTTTTGCATTTCTAAGTTCAAAATTAATGTCCGGTGAAATTTCAATTTTCTTATTTTCTAAAGTTCTAAAATCAACAATTGGTTTTTCATAAACTGGATCAGCCTTACTAAAAAACATATGTGGAGCCACTTGGCAAATTTCAGAAAGTTTTATCAATTGAGAATAAGTAATCTTACCTGTTCTTTCCCAATCCCTTATTTTTTCCTTGTTTATATTCATCTTTTGAGCAACTGTTTCTTCATCATAATTAACTGATTTTCTAGCCCAAACTAACCAATTTTTGTTTGTTTGAATTATATCAGTGCTCATTATTAAATCCCCTTTTATAATAAATTTAAATAAAAATATTTATTAACTTATATATTTTTATATTTACCCATTATCTTCTAAAATAGTATAAAATTTTTAATACATTTTAGATATTTTATCTTAAATTTTAAATATAAATATTTAAGATAAATAATATTTTTTATTTTCATATATAAATAAATATATTATATCTATTTTATTTAAATAATGTATAAACAATATTTAATTATATTTTTCCAAGAGAGCATAGGAAAAATAATTTAATAGCACAATACAGAATTATAACATTTTCATAAAATCTTTTGCAAAAATTATATAAGCATTAAAAAAGATAGTTAATCAAGCAATCAAAGTAAAAAAAATTTTAAAAATTGAATATTATTTAAAAATCATTTATTTTAGGATATTTGGATAATATTCTAACGATTATCAAAGAGGTGATTAAAATAACAAGTAAATCATTTACAATAATATTGATTGTATTAATTGTAGGATTAGTACTTGTTTTAGCTGTTACAGGTGGAATAATTAATACCGATAACACAGATAATAATACTACATTAGAAAACAATTCAACTAATGCTACAATTAATTTAACTGATAATACAAGTGGTTTAAATAATGGCAATGGAACTGCTGATGTTAATGTAGAAGGTGGCGACTTGAATAACAATGATACATACTATGAAATGGTAAATGGTGAAAAAAGGTATATGAGTGAAGAGGAATATGCCGAAAAATATCCCGACATTTACCAACAAAGAAAAAACGGTAATTTTGAAAACGTGGCATAAAATAAAGTTTAAATAATTATATTTGAACTTACTTTTTTTATTTTTTAATTTTTTTAAGATTTTCAATTAAAGCTTATTTTTAATAAAATTGTATTTTTTAAGACTTTTAACTTAAATCTTATTTTGAATATTAAAATCCTATTTTTAAGGATTTTATTAACTTAAAACATGCTATAAATATTTAAATTCCATTTTTAAGGATTTTTCAACCTAAAAATTATTTTAAATATTAAATCCAATTTTTAAAGTTCAAAACTTAAAGTTTTATGTTAAAGGTTGTTTTTTAAAAATAAGTATTTTACTGTTAGTATAAACCAATACAATCAATGATTCAGATTTAAAAGAAAAAATAGATAAGATATAATTAAAAATAAGTATTAGTTACTTTGACGCCAGGTGTTTCCACATTTGGCACATCTAATAAAGTATGTAGGCGCCTCATCAGCAGATCTTGTCTGAAGGGTCCACCAATATCCAACTGTACCCCCACATTTATAACATGTGATTTTAGTAGTTGGAAGTACAACATCATCGGGAGTAGTGACCACTACTTTCTGTTCCTCGTTTTTCTCTCCCTCAAAACTGTATTCATCTTTAACTTCTTCTTTAGTTAAACTTTCTTCATAACCACATTTACATTTTAATCTACCATCGGCTGATGGAAGAATCATCGCACCACATTTTGGACAAAATTTCATGTTAACTAAAACCTCTTTAGTTTAATTTCCTTTTGTTTATTATCTTTAGATTAAATATCTAACAATAGATTATAATCTAACTTAATTTCCGTTTGTTTATCATTTTTAGATTAATTTAATCATGAATTATAATAGATGATTGATTAAATTTCCATTTAGATTCTATCTTCCTTTAATTGCTCATTTGCAGATTTCAATAGCATTTCCTTCCATGAATCAAACTGGGTTGTTTTTTTAACGAACCTATCCCATCTCTTGTTATCAAATAAATCTGCTGTTTTTACATTTGACATTGGAGATTCCCTTTTCATCTGGTCAAATGATGAAAATTTTGTGTATCTTTCCATAAATTCATCAGAGAAAACTCCAACCATACATACATCATTATCTGCCATAATAATCACTTCAATACAATATATTTACATTAATTTTTAATACTTTTAAATTTAACTAATTTGAAAACCACTATAATAATAGCCAAAAACCCAGGACAACTTCATGTTTGATTTTTTCTAATTATCCTTAAACCTACCATTAATTACATCATCCAATCGTTTAGACATGTCCAATATCCTATCTCTTGAGTTATGTTTTAAATTTGAATCTTCACTGTAACCATTTTGAGGTTCTATAATATAATAGGCCTCATCGGATTTTACACCTGGAATATTGACCTTTGCTAAATTCCTTTCGACTCTCCTTTTAAGTGGAGCATCATCTATATCTTCACCTAAAAATATTGGTGTTTTTACAGCTGAGGATATTTTACTTACATGTCTTTTTTCATGTCTTTCTTCTGTCCTAACCTGATTGATTCCATCACTTGAACTATTAAGGTTAATATCCCTAAATGGTATACCAACATCTGATAATGCAATACGTCGTTCATCAAGGATATTTAAAGATTTACCTAAAGTTTCAGGATTTGGACTAGCTATAGTGCCACCTTGGAAACGACCGAATACTGGTCCCTCACCAACATGAAAACCTGCTTCAATAAACCCGCCTCTTACAGGTGCTGATGAGGTGTATGTTGCAACAATTCCGTTATCCTTAATGACCCTTTTAAATTCCTTAAACAAGTCACAGGTAAATAACTCAGGTGCCATGGTCTGTGAGAATGGATCCAGAAATATTGCATCATAGGTATTATCCTCTAATCTCTGAACAGTTTGTCTTGCATCCTCAATAAAAACTGAGATATCAATATTGTCTGGGATTTCAAATGATTCAAGGTGAAGTGATGCAAAATTGGAGCTGACCAATTCATCTTCAATAGCCTTTTTAACAATATCATGTTCTGCAATTGGAGAAGGTACAATCATTCCACAGGCCAATGTTTCAGGGGATATTTCGACCATATCCGCTTTAAGACTGGTTGTATTATCGGTGTGTTGCATAAAATCAAAAACCGCTGCTGAAGTATTATAACCTAGACCTGCACAGATATCCAAAATAGCTATATCCCTTGAATAGTCAAGTTTTAACGGATCTATAAATTTTTTAAAGCTTTCTGATATTGCACCTGATTTGGTGTGTAATGTCTCAACCTTATTGTTAATTGGTCTTGATTTTATTGAATAGGAACCATCATCTGTTTTAACAAAATAATCCTTTATTTGATTAAATAGATTTTCCCTATATTTTGAATCATTTGTTTCTACTTCCTTGTCAAATGCTTCCTTGATAATCTCAAATACATCATTGTCTATAACTACAGCATCATCTTGATATGTCATGTTATCAGCTTAATTTGAAAAATTAGTTTAAAAAAAATTAAAAATAAAATATAAGTATATTTTAGATAAAACTAGTATTTATATATTTAAATTAGCAATTTCAATAGGATTTTTTACAAATTTTAATGGATAATCACTTAAATAGTCTTTTTCCGTAGATTGACCCCATGTTACAAGCAGCATATCCAAATTGGCATTCTTTGCTGTTAATATATCAGTATTCTTATCACCAATATATAAAACCTCATCTCTGTTATAACTAGAATTGTTTATGATTTCATTTAATCTATATGGATCTGGCTTATCTGGTTTTTCCACAACAGAACCGGATATGTCAATGAATTCATAGTCCTTAAAGAATTCATCAACAAGATCAATGAGATTTGGCTCATATTTATTAGAACAAATAGCCAAGTCTATCTTTTTAGCCTTTAGCCCATCTAACATCTGATAAACACCATCATAAACATGAGTGTTAGGTTTTTCAAGTTTATTATAATCAGTGTCAAACTTTAAAAAGAAATCTGAGACACTGATTTCACTATGTTTTTTATGTAGATCATCTAAAAACTTTAAAAAATCATCATAAACAAGATTTGAATAATCATCAACATGATATCTTGGCAGGCCATATGAACCTAAAACATTATTAAAACATTCCATGGAGTCTACAATTGTATTAAGCAAAGTGCCATCAAAATCAAAGATATATAATTTTTTCATTGTTTTTATTCCTATAATTGAATACTTCATTATAAAAAATATTTTATATACTTATTTCTAAATACAATTAAGAATTTTATATTTAAGATATGTATAGTTTACTATAAAATATAAATTTAAAATTATTAGTAATTAAAAAAAATAACCAGAAAATCAACAATCCAAAAAAAAATGTTTAGATTAAAAAAAATTAAAAATTATTATTTATAATAAAATATTAAATTAATATGAGTCTAAACTAGCTTGTTTAGAATAAAAGAAATTATTACATTTTTCAAAGTCATTCTCAGGGACTGCTATCCACAATCCATTTTTTGCTCTACTCATGCCTACATAAACATTTCTTAACTCTTCATATTCAATTAGTTTATTACCCTCTTTTAAATTTTTTAAAGAATGAGAATTTAATATTAATAATACATTATCAAATGTTTTACCCTTAGCACTATGAATAGTTCCACAATAAATATCGTTAGTCTCATTCTGTGATTTATTCAATAAATCTTTCCACATTAATGTTTTATTAAAATTTTTTATATCGTGATGTTTTAATTTAATCTTATTCAAAAAGATTTTTTTATTATTTAATGTTATATTTTTTTCATTAATCTTCTTAATCCATTTATCAACTAGCTGATTTTCATTCGGTTTATCAAAATTTTTAATAAACTTAAATATATCAATTTTATATTGATAAAAATTACTTTCTTCAAAATTTCGAATTTTTTCATTAACATCCTTAAAATTTCTTGTTTTTATTTTAACATAAGCCTTTTCAAATTCTTTAAAAAAATTAATATAATCATTATTAAGCAAATAACATTCTGCAGATATTATATTTTTAGTATAATCTTCAATTTCTTTAAAATAAAAAGAATTAGAATTTTTATAATCTTTATCCCCACTATTAAAAATTTCATTTATAGAATAACCCCTATTATTTTTAAACATGACTTGATTACTCCTATATAAAATAGCATTATTCCCTTTATAAAACCCTTCCCCATTACATTTAATTTTATTGAATGATTGTATAATTTTACTTAAATCCTTATTATTATATGGAATTAATTTGAATTCATCATTCTGACAATTATTTTCTGAAGGCAATATTTTTTGATTAGATAATTTAGATAATTTCTCGGAAATATTTTTACCACATCTAAAAGTGTAATTTAATTCAATTTTTGATGACTTTGTAGATTCTTCAATGAATAAATTTGGTTTTGCTAGTTTCCACTCAAAAATAGCTTGATTAGAATCACCCAACAATAAAATATTCTTTAAACCATTTTTTTCCAAAATATTTAATATTTCCATTTGTGTTTCACTTAAATCTTGAGTTTCATCAACAATTAAATAGGGAAATCTATTTACAATTGATTTAGCAATTTTAGGATACTTTAATAATACTTTCATAGAAAAATAATTTGCATCTTCTTGATTAGCATAACCCTTTTTATTAAAAATTTTTTTATACTGTTCTGCGTTCTTTAATGAAATATAACTATGCCCCAAATTTTTTAAATTTCCATTTTTATCATATGAAAATTTATCCATATCTTTTAGATTACCCATTGAAACCCAATTTGAATAAGGTAATCCTACTAATTTTGGTCTTTTTTTACAATTCATTGCTAAATATCCAAAAGGTAAAAATATAAAATCATTTATAAATTTATCAAAAGTTCCTATATAATGAGGACAATCTATTTCATTTTTAGTTTTTTCCCAATAACAATTTTTAATCTCATTAACAGCCACATTTGTAAAAGACAATATTAATAATCCACATTGTTTATATTTCCAATTATTTATAAATTTATAAATTCTTTCAGAAACACACTTTGTTTTACCACTTCCCGGACATGCATTAACAACTATTTTCCCATTTTTATAATTTTTTAAATCAAAGATTTTCTTTTGGTCTTTCGTCCATACAACCATTATTAACACCTTTTAAAAAATCTATACCCCCCTTAATATAACTAGGAATTTCAATTTTATCGTTAGATTCTTTTAACACATCATAAAGTTTTAATGCAATATCCGCTTTACTAATCTTATGATTATCTTTAAATACTTTGAAAAGGGATTCATTATTTTTTTCAATTTTAAAAATTCCAGGGTGTTTATTCTTAAATACATTCCAAATTATCGGATTAAAATCGTTTGTTGTAATTAAATCATATTCAAATGTTTTATTAGATCCAAATATTTTTAAATTATATTCTACATTAGAATTTTCAAGTATATCTTTAAGATTGGTATAAGTTTTTGATGGTGGACCTCCTATATTTTCCTCATCTTTATCAGTCAAAATAACTCCAACATAATTTAAATTGTTAGACTTTTTAAATAATGGGATAAAATTTTTAAAATTTATACCATTTACATTAACAACTTCCACACCATTCTCATCTAAATTAAAATCACAATATTTTTCAGCAAATAACGGTACAAGAATAGACTCAGTAATACCCTCTACAAAAATTATTTTTTTAGAAAATAACAACTGAGATTTTGTTACATCTAAAAATTTCTTCAAAAAAATAGTATTTTCCTTATTAAATAATTTTCTTAAATTAGAACAAATAACTTCATTATTTTTATTTTGGACTAATATCAAATCATTTAAATCGGCTTTAGAAGTTAATGTTGGTGAATGAGTAGTAATAAAAATTTGTATATTATTATCATCATTTAATTTATTCATATAAGATAAAAATAAATTTTGAAGTTGTGGATGTAAATGAGCCTCAGGTTCCTCTATAAATAACGAAATATATCGAGTCTCCTCTTTTCTACCAAGAACATCAAGATAACTTAATAAAACAGAAATATAAATTAAATTATTATAACCTAAACCGTTTTGAGATAAATCTAAATAACTATTATTATTTTCACTTGAAAAAGGAATTTTAATATTCCAATACTGTGTAAATTTATCAAAATCTTGTTCCATAGGAAGCATGGATAAATCCATTTCATCATCATTAAAAATCAATTCATTTAAATAATTTTGAATATGTTCATTATTATAATTTTTAATAAACTTTGAAAGTTTACTTCCGTCAATGTTTTTATTTAATTCATCCATCCACTCTTCTTTTTTCTCATCAGAAACAACTTTTGAAAATAATTTACCTATAATATTAGGTTTTCCAGAAGTCAAATATCTTTCTGCATCCCTTAAAGGTCCAAGATAAATATTGAAAATACTGTCGAAAATTTCTGAGTGTACTGGGTTGTCTTTATTCGCACCCCCGTAATAAAAGGATTGAATTTTATTTAATTTTTCATTATAATGAAATTTAAAATATAAATCTAAAGAATTATCTTCAGGATTATATAAATCTAAAAATACTGCAATTTCAAAATCCTGTTGTATTTCAAATTTCAAACTGAATTCAATGTCTTCAACATTTTTATCAGAATTAACACCTTTATAAAAATCATTTAGAGAAATTCTTTTACTCCTATTATAATCCTTATAATGAAAACAAAAATATAATGCGTCAATAATTGTCGTTTTTCCAGAATTATTAGGACCAATAAAAATGTTTAATTTTTTATTAAGAGTAATATCCATATTTTTTATTGATCTAAAATTTTTAATTCCAAATTCTTTTAAATACATATTAAATAGTTTCAAAATAATAATATAAAAATATTTAGCGACTCAATAATCCATATTGCTAATTTAAATCAAATCATAAAATAAGAAATTAAAAGTAAACACATATAAAAATCAGATAATCAACAAAATTAAAAAATATTAATATAAAATAATTATATTCTTGGGTTAATATTAAGTAACTTTACATATTTTGAGTTTAAATCAAATCTCAATATTAAAAAAATAAATTAAAAGTACAATTGAGAAAAAATTAATCTTCATTCGAAACTATCTCCCAAAGATAGTCTCCAAGTCTTCTAACTACCCCAACAACTAAAGCATTGCCCATTAAAAAGTATCTTCTTCTTTCAGTCATACTTTTATCAGAAATATTTGTCCAATTATCAGGAAACATTTGAATTCTTTCAGCTTCAAGTGGAGTTAAAATTCTATATTTACCGGTTTGAACATCTTCAATTACATGGGAACTTCTATTAACAGTACTTTCACTTGTTAACATTGTTCTTGCAGGTCTATCAAGATAATCCGGAAATGCAACAGCACCTTCAGAATAATTATAACATACCCCATTAGAGCTTTTCCTCTTAAGCTTTTTAGATCCTTTAAGGTATTCAAATCTTTCTAACTTTTCACCATCCAAGAAATATTTATCATCGACAGGACCCTTTTCAATTATTTCACCTAAGGTAGTTACTTCATCACAATCATGCTCTGTTTTAAAGGTATAAATATTTCCATTATCCATTAACCCCGAATTAAAAAAGTGGAAGTCAAAATTATCACTTACTTCAACAATATCTGAAAATTCTTTTTCAGTAATTTTTGTTTGACCTGATTCATCAGTAACTACCTTATCATTAGTTAATGATTTTTCATAATTTTGTTTAACTGGAAAGTTTTTAGCAAAGATTCCCTTTTCATATATTAAATCAACATAAGAACAATCTTGCATTTTTTCATAGTAGTTTGTAGAATTATGATATGCAAAAATAAAGACTCTTCTTCTTTTTTGAGGAAAACCATATTCTGCGGCATTAATAACTCTCCATTCAACAGAGTAACCATAATCCAATAAAGTTCTTAACATTATACCGAAGTCTCTACCTCTTTGAGTGGAAGGTGATCTAAGCAATCTATCAACATTCTCAAGTAAAACAAATGGGGGTCTTTTTTCTTTCAAAACTTCTGCAATTTGCCACCATAAAACACCTTTTTTACCCTCTATTCCTTGCTCATTTGAAAGTGAACGAGCAACAGAATAATCCTGACAGGGAAAACCACCGACAAGAACTGTATGATTTGGAATAATAGCCTTATCAATTGAAGCAATATCCTCATTAACATTCTCTGATGATTTACCAAATCTCTTTACATAGCAATCAAAGGCAGCCTGTGATTTTGTAGATGGTTCCCATTGATTAGCCCATACAAAGTCCCATTTGTTTTCTTCATGAACCTGATCATCTTCTAATGTAACATGGTTGAAACCACATCTAAAACCACCAACACCTGCAAATAATTCAACGACTGTTTTATCCATATAAAGTTCCCCTAAAAATTTTTTTAAATAATTGTATTATATTTTAAATTTTAAATATTATATTGTTTTTGTAGGTTAGCATCTGAAAACTAAACTATATTAAATATTAAAAAGAAAATGAAAATTTTAAGAAAGGGATAAATATGAAATTCAACAGCATTGATGAATTATTAAATTACACCAACAACATCATAGGAAAAACATTTTACGAAATAGACTCCGAGAATCTTCTAAAAAATAATAAAAATCTTAAACACAGAAAAGGAGTTCTAGGACAGGTTGTTGAAACAGGTTTTTATAAATATCCCATAAATAATGATCCTCATGCAGATTTTGATGAAATTGGAGTTGAGTTAAAAGTATCAGGATATAAAATTAGTAAAACTGGAAAAATATCTGCAAAAGAAAGAATATCACTTAGTAAAATTGATTATAATTCTATTGTTAATGAAGAATTTAATTATAGTAAACTAATTTCAAAAAATAGTAAAATCTTAATAATCTGGTATTTATATGAAAAAGGTAAGGATATTGGAGATTTTAAAATAACTGATTATCAATTATATGAAATGAAAAAGGATAAAGAAGTATTTAAAAACGATTTCAACATAATAAAGAATAAAGTTTTAGAAGGTAAAGCTCATGAATTGTCTGAAGGTGATACTTCATATTTAGGAGCTTGTACTAAAGCGGCAAAATCTACTGACAGAACAACACAGCCATTTTCAGATATTCCTGCAAAACCAAGAGCATATTCTTTAAAAAATTCATATTTAACAGGTATATTTAGAAATTTCAAATCATCCCATAATGCAACTAATTCAAATAATTTTTTAAGTATTGAAGAATATATTTATTCAAAAATGAGGCCATTTATTGGAAAAAATCAAGTAAAAATATTAGAAGAGTTAACTGGAAAAAAATATGAAAATAAAGTACCAAAAAACATTAACAAAATGATAACGGATAAAATGATTGGTAAAGATAGTGAATTACCTAATAAAAGTGATTTATTCACTAAAACTAGTTTCATAATTAAAAATATACCTATAAAAATTAATGGAAAACCCAAAGAAAGAATGGCTTTTAGAACGATTAGTTTAAGCGAGTTTGATGATGATTGGGAAGATTCAGATTGGAAAGCATATTTTGAAGAAACAACATTATTAACAATATTATGGCAAGAACCAAACAATAATAGTAAAAATGGTGAGAGAATTTTAAAAGGAGTTAAAAAAATCAGTTTTAATGATTACGATTTATCCTCCTTTGAAAAAACATATAATAAACTTAAAGAAACAATTCAAAAGAAGGACATTTCTTTATTACCAACACCTAATTCTTTTGAAAATCAATATTTAGAAGTTGCACCTAAAGGAATAAAAGGAGATGATGCATATAATAACTTCTTTAAAAAGGATAAAACTAAAGTTGGACTAATGTTAAATAAAAATTTTTTATATGAAAAGTTAAAAAATTAATTTTTATTATTTAATAACCATATTAACCTCATCAAAACTATTTTTATTTAATATTAAATGATAATCCGTCTCTTTAGTGAATAAATTTAAATTAATAAAATCATCCATTTCTTTTTTAACTATAATAATTGAATATTTAAATCTTTTATTAAAAGTATGTACAATATGGTTGTTATGACTATAAATTTTAATTTCATCAAAATTTGAATAAATTATAGGGTAAAAATCCTTTAATATTCCTCCTTTTTCTTCAAATATAGAAGTAATTCTTTTTTTAATGATAGAAATTTGACTATCATATAAACTATATTCTAAAATTATTATAAAGAATTTAGGGAGGTTCTTAGTATATCTGTTAAAAAAATAACTTTCTATAACATCCCCTAGAACCCTATTAATATGAAACTCAAATTTCTTTTTAACAATATAATAAGAGACTTCCTCTTTATTAGATTTTATAACTAATTTTTTTATTAAGTTATCACTCAAATCAATCACCCTAAGATTCTGCTAAGTGTTTAAAATAAGATTTATTAATAATCCCAGGATATGATTCTTTTCCCTGAATGATTCTGCTTATTATAAAATTGGTATAGTATTTTCTTAAAAATAATGCTGAAAAATAATCTTTTGAAGAGAATATATCAAACTCAGAGCCATCTAAGTCTTTTACAGTAATTTTATTACAAGACTGAAAAAGATTTACTGAGAAACTATTTTGATTGTTTCCATTTAAAATATTATTAATTTTGTTTTCTAAAGATTTAACTTTAAAATAAGACATATGATTAATAATTAAAATTTCCAAATCACTTTTATTTTTATAAATGTTTTTAAGCATTTTGTTTATCTGTTTACCTAATTCAACATCGTTTTTATATATACCTATATGAATTTCTTTTGACTTTATTTTCTCTATTTCTGGTTTCATATAATCACTTAATTTAATTCTCATCTAATGATTATACTAAATGACTTATAAAGACTTTTTATATTTATTTTAAAAATAATATTTGATTAAAATTAGAATTAAAAATTAAAAAAAAATATTTATTTTTAAATTTTTTAAAAAATAAAATAAAATTTTAAAAATAAAAAAATGAAAAGAAATAGTAAAGTTAAAAGTTATATAAATCTCTCATCATTCTCATCAATATTATTTAACCAATTTTTTATATTTTTAGACGTGATTGAATTTGATTTTAGAATTGCAGCAATATCTGAGGCGGTGATAATCAAAATAGGATGACCATCCTCAATTACTTCATTATACGCCTGTTTATTAACATAGCTTGTAGTGACTAATATACCAAATTGACGATATTTAATTCTAGAAATTAATCTTGACATATGTTTTACCCCAACTGCTGAATCGCTAGAAAAACATTTAGCCTCTAATGAGAACTCAATTGATAAGTCTAAATTATAATTTCCAGGAGTACTTATCTTATATTTACCATAAGCATCCCTACCTCCATCACGCCAAGGTCGGGTGAGTATAACATCTGTAAAATTTGAATCCATCATAGATATTAATTTTACAGCACAAGCCTCGAATCCATAAGAATTATCTTTATAATAATCTCGTATAATGTTAATACATTTTTCACCATCATTATCAGTGAATAATTGTTGATTTTTATTTGGAACTTGACGAATTACAGGTGCCTCAAGAGCCTTAATCCCATTTTTACCTTTTTTAATAAAATTTTTCCAAACCTGAGGAGCATATTGTAAATTATTTTCATGATCATTTATTAAACATTTTAACCATTCTCTACTGATAACCTCATTTCCAGTATCCAATATAGTGAAATACGCAACATAATTTTGAAACCTCATTCCGTCTTTTGTCCTCCAAAATGATATTAAATCTTTATTTGAAGATAAATTGGGATTACTTGGAGCTGCAAGTCCTAAAAATTGAACATCTCTTCCTTTACCTGCTTTTTTAAAAATTAAAAAAGGAGGCATATCCTCCAAAGATTCACCCGAATATAATTTATTAAATACTTTTTCTAATAATAAATTACCTTTAGCTTTTGTATCTTTAAAGTCTCGTCCAGGTTCTTGATTATCTCCAAAATATCGAAATATTCCAGTCTCATTATCCAAATAATCAGGCCATTCTAATTTAGACATAGTAGTATATAATACAACATAGGCAAATTTACCACTATTATCCGCTCTTTTTACTTTTCTAAATCCCCCAATATTTCCACAGCCAGGTAATAAATTTGATAAAACCTCTGAAGAAATATTTGGTTTGATTCCACCCTCATAAATACAATCAACGATTAAATCAGATTTTTTTAAATCATCGAAGCTTATTTTCATAAAATCACTGTTTTATATTTGTTTATAAAAGGATATGAATTTTTTCTTTAATTTTTTTGAAAAAACAACCACAAATTAATATTTTAAAATATTACTGGTTTAAAAAATAAATGTTAAATAATCTTTTTTTAAACAATAATAAATTATTTTATGTTTAAATATAAATTAACTAAAATAAAGTGTTTTAACAAAATTAATAATTATAATAATTATTTTTATAAAAATATCTATCAAAAAAGTTATGACTTAAAGATTTAAAATATAAAGATATGAAAAGTAGGATTGAGATTCAAAAAAGATGTAACATTGCAGAAGAGAGATTAAATAAACTTGAAGTTAAAACAACCGAGGACAAATATTATGAACTTAGTTATATCATTACCATCAAAACCTTAAACTCAATACTTGATGAGAATAAAGATGAGGCAAAAGTATCAGCAGAACTAGACAAGGTTAAAGCTAAGGTTTATAGACTTCAAAAAAGTGGCAATCAGTTAGAAATATTAAAGAATAATCTTGAAATGAGAACATATAATTGGGTTTTAAATGATTCCAATAATGTTGAAATAGAATGGGCACCACTTAAATTTAAAAATTAGATAAAAATATAAAAAATTAAAATTCCTATATATAAAAAGAAATTTAATTCATAGACTACCTATCCATGATTTGATATCATCATCAGATGTGACTAAGTCATCTGCATCATGGTCTGTTGTAAATTGGATTTCTATTGGATTTTTCACATCTGCACCATTTGCCTCTGCAAGTTTGTTTGCCTCTTTAATAGCAGATCTTGGCCATCCAGCATGAGTTACAAATGGTATAACAGTTTTTCCTGTAAAGTCATTTGAGGATAAGAATGTTCTAATAGGTGGGGCTATAGTATACCACCAAACAGGACTTCCAACTACAATTGTATCATAATTAGATATATCCTTATTTAATGGTTGTAATTCAGGCTTGGTTTGACTTTTTAAATTATCTACAGTCTCATCTACAAGCATGTCATAATCATCAGTATAATCCTCAACAGTTTTAATTTCACATAAATCAAAACCTGTAATTTCACTAATTTTTTCTGCAATCAGCCTCGTATGATTTTTATATGAATAATAAACAATTAATCCGCTCATTTTATCACTTTAAACAATTTTTAAAAATAAATTTATAAAACTTAATTAGGTTAATATTATTATATATAAAATAGTATATATATTTTGTTTAAAAGAAAATTATATATACATATAAAAATATTATGGAAAAATTCTAAATAAAGTTTGGGGGTTCAGGTTTTTTTTATATTTTTAAAAGTTGTTTGACCTTTTCATGCATACTTCCATGATTGTCTGTCGTTTGTTTTTGATAATACAATTTAAAGAAATAGCAAAATAGGATTTTTATTAATAATTGCTTTTTTGAAATCGAACAGAAAATGGGGATTGTAGACAAAGCTAAGGAAAAAACATGAAAAAATATTTACTATTTCATTGAAATATATAGTTCTAATTCTTATGAATCATTATATTAGGCTGATTTATATGGTTGACAAAGTTAGCAAAGAGAAACGCAGTTACATCATGTCACGTATCCGTGGTAAAGACACCAAACCGGAAATCCTTGTTCGAAGTTATCTCTTCTCAAGAGGTTTGCGCTTCCGGAAGAACGATAAAAGATATCCCGGAACTCCCGATGTCGTACTGCCAAAATACAAGACAGTCATATTTGTCAATGGATGTTTTTGGCATCTTCATGAGGGATGCAAATATGCAAGGATACCGAAATCCAATGTTGAATTCTGGAAGAAGAAACTCTATGGAAACAAGAAACGCGACAAACATAATCAGGAGTTACTGGAAGAGATGGGATGGAAAGTCATCACCGTGTGGGAGTGTGAACTAAAGAAAGACAAACGTGAGCAGACTCTTGAAAATTTATATGTCCAAATAACATCAGGACATTGAACCGTAATATCCCAACTTTATTTTTTTAAATTCGCTGTTTGCAAGACTTTATTAAAAAACGAAATAAAAACATGAAATTTTTATAAAAAAAGACGTTTAATACTTAGTTTTATCTTTATTATTTAAGAATGTGTAAATTGATTTTAAATAAGTTTAAATCTTGAAAAAAAAGTTTAAAAAGAATATGATTCCATTAAAAATATAATGGAACCATTAAATCATAATTTCCACTAAATTAAGGAATATATTACATGGTTATTAATTGGAAATTATGATATTTTTATAAATTGCAAGTTCCATACATAACAGATCTTACAACTATAAATTTAATAGTAAAAGTAATTACGGAAATCAACCTAAGATTCGTAATTACAAAGTGAATTGAAAAAATAATTACAGAAATCAAATTCAAGGATTCTGCAATTAAAAAAAACAAATTAATTAATAATTGTAGGCTCCACACCCCCATAGACCTACAATTATAAAATTAACAGTGAAAAAATAATCATAGGTTCTACACCCCCATAGACCTACAATTATAAGACTCATGGTATATGATAATTGCAAAAATCTACCCCCATAAGATTCTGCAATTATATATGATAAAAAATATAAAAAGTTATTTTTACTTAAATAAACTTTTTACACCTTCCTGTAAAGGAATTGCATATATTCACCATTAACCTATGTTTTTTAGTAAGTATATTAACATGAATTGTAATTTTCTAATTTGTATTCCAACTGATAGTTTAGATTAATAATCCTCTATCCTATTTTTTATTTTAATTAATATTTCACCAGATATTGGAGTTTTTGAAGCTGATATCTTAAACAATAGTTCCATCGCCTCATCACTATTCATAATACCCTTTTCAATACTGTTTACAAAAATATCCTCCAATGAGATATAATTGATTTGGAACCTATCTAAATACTCCTTCATTTCATTAGGATCTTCCACAAGAATAACTCCATTATTTACCTTTGCCATAGCCATCAACATGGCCTCGTTATCACTTACATATTTACTTGAAGTTAAATCCATAAAGACTTTAAACTCTTCAGAATAAACCTTAATGTCTTTGAGTTGGATAATCTTATTTTCAACCAAAGGTTTTAACCTCTTTTCCATTTTTATTGAACGGCAAAGATCATTATAAGTTTTTGGAGTGGTAACAATCTTATTGAATTGTCTATTTAACAAGTCAATATTATCAACTCTAACAAATGTAAAAAGAATATTGTTGTTTAGGTAGAGAGTTTTAGATTCCATTTAGTCACCTTTTATATTTATATACAATTTCATCCTGGAATCCATCTAACAACATTCCATTTCTTTTATCCTCGGATATAAGATTAGAATTGTAAGCATCCTCAACTAAACGAACATAATTACCAATCACTCTTTTACTATTATATTCAGGAACCTGATAAATTGATTTATCAAAACCCCTTAACTTCGCCTCATGACTAATCTTAACATTAGATAAATTGTCAAATTCTCTTTCATCAATAAATCCATCTTGAAGAAGCCTTGTAATTAAAGCCTGATGTGAAATTTGGAAATACTGTTCGCACACTATGGCATCATCCAAGGTCCATTTTTTAATACCTCTAGATTTGATAAATTTCTTTAAACCCTCATAGGGAATCAATACATATGAACCGAAGAGCTCAGCCTCCTGCTCTGAATCACTTTTATCATTATAATTACAGACGACAATATCCTCATTGAAGTTATCGTCATATAATAAATGATATAATTCATGGGCAAGTGTAAACCTTTGTCTACCTAAAGAGGAATTGGAATTTATACCTATAATACTATTGGTACCATTCTTTACACACATACCACTGGTATTTGATGACATTGGATGGAATATTATAGTATAATCTGTAAAACAGGTCGGGACCATGTGAAATAAATCTATAGGAATATAAGGATTCATATTCAATTCATCCCTAAGCTCAACAGCAAATGAATTCAATTCTATTGGACTCTTCACATCAATCATCCTCCTTTAGATTGTCTAAAAATTCAATATTCAAAACAATCTTGTTTATAACAGCGATTGCCTCTAAATCTTCAACACTAACTTTTTTAGATCTGAACGCAAAATTTAAAGGAGTATACTTGTCGGTTTTTCCAATAACATAATCCCTAGAACAGCCATATAATTCACAAAGCTTGTTTAGGGACGTTAAATTTAATGAACGTTTCCCGGATTCAATCTTAGCTAGAGTACTTTGGTCAATGCCCAAATAATTAGCTATACTAGACTGATTAATATTCTGGGAAGTTCTTAACTCTTTTAATCTTTTACCCATCTCAATATTTTTTTCGCTTTCTGCCAAAGAAATGCCTCCAAAGTAGACATGAATATATTTGTCATAATACTATTTAAATGTTTTTAAGAAAATATGACATATCAATAAAAATGAATATAATCACCCTTGATTAAAACAGATTAGAAGTGGTAAAAAAGATAGATAAACCTTAAAAATCCTTTAAAAATTTATATAATGTGAATCAGTTAAGTTTAATTAAAACAAACCTTAAAGATACATAATTTTAATATCATTGTAGATTATTTATCAAATAAAATAGATGTAAGGATTATATGACAACAATCCAACAAAAAATAGCCTGATAAGATTAATAAAAAAATAAAAGTTTAGAACATAATCCGTTTAAATAAACCAGATAATAATTAAATATTTAAAAACATTGATTTAAGATTTGATTTTCTTTGTATGAGGAACGAATGCAATATAATTTAATATTGATGCAATAACCATTAATCCTAAAACTAATGAATTTACCTTATAAAAGAAATAGATTCCTGCAAATAATGTTGCAGTATTGATAAATATCCCCACAAAAGCATCGGATCTATTATAAACTGACTCGGTTCTTGTTATAAGATATAAGAATATTAATATAAAACATAGAATTGTAACATAAAATCTAATATCAGTAATGTTTTTAAAAGCAAAGTATTCTAAAATCAATGAAATGGCCAATAATACTATGGATATAATAACTAAAACTCTCTGAAACATATTATATCCAGGTTTACTTCTAAAAAATTTATCATTATTCATAAAGAACTATTTAATTTAAGAAATATTTATAACTTTTTACAGGTTTTAGTGATTCTGTCATAAAAATTCAGTGAAACAAATTAAAAATCCATTAAAATTTATGCCAAAATATTATGACTGATTATTTGTAGGAACATACAAATTTTAATGCTGTCATAAAAACCTAGTAAAAAAAATTAAAATCAATTAAATTTTATGCCAAAATTATTTTTATACCCACATGGAAAAGAAGTAAAAAATAAAATGTAAGTCCAAATGAGAAATAGCTAAAGATTGAAATTGGTTTAACTGAAAAAAATCAAGCCTATAAAAAAAAGTAATAAATAAAAGGATGTTAATCAGAAAATCTAATCGTCTTCCTTTGTAAAGGCGTCCTTGAGATTTCTGTTATAATCATGTATTAGAGAGTAATGCTCAAAGTTCTTATATTCCAATACAAACATTAGATAGTTGTCCTGGAAATTCCCATATACGTTAAAGAATTCTCTTATAATGTCTGAGTTGAACTTTGTAAATGAATCGAAATCCCCCTCATCAACCATTTTAAATTTAAAATCCGCCACCTTTAAAAGGTCCTTTAATGCGAATTCCAATAAGGTCAATAGATATTTATAGATTACATCATTTTGAAATACCTCATACAAATAGCTGGATAACTCTTTGAAATCTTCATATTCGGCATTTACAACATATTCAGTTTCAAGAAAGCTTAATATGTATTTAACATTATCCTCAACATCCTGACGGATATTATCGTCACAAAGTACAAAAGCCTCTTCAGTTGTATCAATCATGTTGGAGTTAATTTCTATCAAATTAATAATTGATTCCTTATACTTTTCACCATAATCCATAATACCACATCATTTTTTAAGTCAATAACCTATTTGCATCAAGTAAATAATTGTTTTAATTGAATGGAATACATTTTTACTTTTCAAGATTAAGATAGATTAATTATTTGATTTTATTATTAATTTATATAAAGTCACCGGATTAATTTATTGATTTTTTTATTATATAAACCTACTAAATTCCAGATAGAGTTTGATTCTGTTGATTACCGAATTCCGAATTAAGTTGTTTAATTTATTATTATTTTATATACAGCTGACTGAATTAGGTTCTTTGATTCTAATCGGTTCCATATTGGTTACCGAATTTCAAATTAAGTCGTTTTGCTGTTTAACATGGCTTAATGTAATAGCCATAAGATACTCAAAGATCCAAAATCTCGGACGGTCTGTCTACAACCTTTATCGGATAATCGTCAAGGTATGCATCATCGGAACCCTGACCCCATTTCACTATGATGACATCAATATCCACATTCCTCCCTGTTTGAATATCGGTATACCTATCCCCGATATACACTATATCCTCCTTGGAAAAGTCCTCGGACTTGATTATCTTGTTAATCAAAAATGGATCAGGTTTGAATGGCTCATCCCTTACATGGCCTATCACATATTTGAAATCTATATTAGGAAATAGCTTCAATACAAGCATCCTTAATAGGTCATCCATACGATTAGAACATACCGCCAGGGTTATGTCCGGATTGCTGTTAAGTTCAGCAAGTGTTTCCAAAATGCCATCGTATGGTTTTGTATGGTCCTTAGGACTCCTTATGTAGATATCCATATATTCCTCCAGAATATCCTCATCGGAGCCCATGAATGATATGAACTCCTCAAAGTTGATGTCATCTGCAGTTTTAAATGGAAATATCGGTTGATTAAATTTTTCCAAAGCCTTATTATATGCACTTACGGAATCGTATAATGTATCCACAAGCGTTCCGTCAAAATCAAAAATATACAGTTTTTTCATTATACCACTTATCAATGTGATTATACATAGTTTCTAAAGTATACCGGAATATTTAAAAAAAATAATCATAATTCTAATTTTAATTTTTTTATAACATATTCCATGTTTTTAAAACAATTTTCAACATCTTTATCAGTTATATCATGAAACATCTCATAATCAGCAATATTCCTAATTCTCTTACATTCCATCAACTTGTTAGAACAAGTAAACTGTTTTTTATATTTTAATTCATCAATAACTTGCCTATGCTCCGATTTATATTGCTCATTATCATTTATAAAATCCCAAGATTTCTTAACCTTAAAATTATATTTATTATTTAACCATAAAGAGGAATAAGAATAAGCACTATAATAAGATCTATTAATAATCGTACTATTAATACACCTATCATCACAAGAATCAGGAATTAAATCCTCCTTATTTTCATAAAGAAGTTTAGTAAACAAATATAATTGGTACTGGGGATAATTTTTAATTTTTAAAATATTAATCACCTGGAAAAATAATTAATATTCGCAAATTATATTTGAATTTAAAAAAAGAGACTCCCTATTTTTATTAGTTTTAGAGTATTGCCACATTTCATTGATTATTTTTTCAAAATTTTTAGTGTATTCTTCCCAACCCATATTTTTAGGCACATGAATAACAAACAAATCCTCAGGAACTCCGCAATCATATTCCCTTTTAAACTCCACATCGCCTAAGTCATATTGGTTAGATAATTCTTGAAGCCTATTTAAAAACTCTCTTTTATAATTATGATAAAAATAACTTTCTTTAAAATATAAATCATCATTAGTAAATGACTTTTTAGGATTTCCTGGGAAAATCTCCATTTCTTTATTAACCATAGATTCCATAGTAACCCCCCAACAAGAATAATAATTTTATAAACTGTCAGACATTTTATCAATATTGTCAGGATTATTAGAAACACTGATAACAACAGTATTATTACTTAAGTCATCATCATTTCGATAGCCTACAGTAACATTATCATTTTCAATATCATCTTTCTCTACTGAAAATCCAATTACCACAGGTGAAATCTTCAAATCCTTAAAATTAGAATTTAATTTGTCTAAAAATTCTTGATTAAATAATTTTTTAAGATCCACATCCTCTTGGAGTATCCTTAAAACTTTTTTTTCAGTCATCTTAAAAAACCTTCCCTATCAATAATTAATAATATTATATTATTATTTATAATAAATATTTCCAAAACTATTTCTTAAAGCGAAATTATTATAAAAAATATTAAAATTAATTACAAATCCAAAAGGTCATAAGCGTTATCAATCATCTTTAAAGGATAATTACAGTGCATGGAGATATCATCCTTCTGACCCCAGGTTACAAAAGCCATATCAACATTGGCATTCTCTGCAGTCAGGATATCGGCACTTCTATCCCCAACATACAACACATTGTCCTTATCCAGATTTGACTTTTCAATTATCCTATTAAGTTTATATGGATCCGGTTTTCCAGGTAGACCTTCCCTATATCCAACAACGCAGTCAAATGCGATATCACCCAACAGGTAATCAACCAAACTATCAAGCAATATCTGATCACGGTTGGAGCATATTGATATAGAAACACCATTATCCTTTAATGTTTTCAGGACATCACGAATACCAGGATATAGTTCCGTATGATACCTTTTGGATTCAAGTGAGTTCCTCCTGTATGCCAGCTGGATATCCTTAATGGGCAGGTTATCTGCATTGTCTTCCAGCCTATGTGCAAAGTTTCTAAAATCCACATAGCTAACATTTTCCAAATCGTTTATGTGAAACGTGTCCACATCATATTCAATCAATGATTTGTTGAATGCAATCAAAGAATCCAGGAAAGTGTCCGCCAATGTTCCATCAAAATCAAAAATATATCCCTTTCTCATCAAATAGCCCCTTTACTAAAGGTTTAAATACATATCATTTAATGTTTAAATTCCAGTCCATGACAATGGATTAAAACCTAAAATTCAAATGATTATAATAAACCCCAACAATCAAATCAAAAATCCAAATCTAATCCAGATAATAATAGTAATAATAATAATAAAAAATCTAACAACCAAATCAAAAATCCAAATCCAATATATCATAAGGTGAGTCAATGATTCTTAAAGGATAATCGCTTGAATAATCCTCATCATTGCCCTGACCATATGTCACCAAAACCATATCCATGGAGGCATTCTCTGCAGCTGCAATATCAGCATCCTTATCACCGAAATACAATACTTCATCCTTGCTGCAGCCTTCCATTTCGACTATCTCATTTAGTCTGTATGGATTAGGCTTGTCAGGTATGCCTTTCCTATAGCCTGAGATATACTTAAAATTGATATCCTTGAAAAGCTCCTTAGAAAATTCATTCAAATATTTCTCATCCCTGTTTGAGCATATCGCCAATGTTTTTCCCCGATTGGACAACTCTTCTAGAACCTCTTTAACACCGTCATATGGACGGGTGTGGACTTTCGGATAATCCTTATATAAATCAATATATGCAGGATACACGTCTGTTTCCTTACCTGCATCGATATCTTTTAGAAACTGTCTAAAATCCTTATAATATAATGTTTTCAGATCTTTATCATAAGTTGGTTTATCAAATCTTTTTAAAACCTCGTTAACACATGCAATGGAATCCACTATAGAATCCACCAAAGTTCCATCAAAGTCAAAGATATACAATTCTTTCATAATATTATATTATGGTATATTATATTAAAATATTTTTTAAGGTCATGAGCGATTGGTATTTTTATAAAACTGGAATTTAAATTTCCTATGGACATACCTAGAAGAAAATCCGATTCTACATTAAACACTAATGGAAATTTTTTTATAACTAGTGAATGATATAATTAAATGATTGTTAAAGGTTTAATCATATTTAATAATGATACTTTATAAAGATATTTTCTAGAAAGGTCCAATCAGACCTAATAAAAATATTATTTAAAAATATCTTATAAGAATGTTTAATCAAGCTTATAAGGATATTCTTTAAAAACTCTTTCAAAAGCTGATTGGAAATATCTTTATTAGATTCCAGATCTATAAAGGATTGACCTAAAATTTTAATAAAAAAGTTAATTTGGGGATAAATATGTCTGATGAGGTTAACAACAAACGTTTAGACGATTTAATTAATGTAAGTGCAGAGAAGAGAACACGTGAATATGAGAAGATGCTTATTGAAGAGTTGAAAAAAGCGTCCTTACTTTTGCCCATTGAGTTTACAAGAAACAAAGATGCACTGGAAAATGTGAAGGTAGGGGAAACCTATACAACCAAGGAACCCCTTGGATTTAAACCCTTGACCTATGTGGATGAAAATGGAAACGTGCATCTATTTGTATTTACAAACGAAAAGGAGTTAATCAACGTTAACTGCGACAACATATTACTAATAGATAGTGCGGATATTGCTGAAAAATTTAAAACAGCAAACTTTATAGACATTGTCATTAATCCGTTTAATGAGAATGGTTTTTCAATAGCGTTTAAAGATTTTTTACGTTTATTTGATGATAAAAAGCATTCAGGTAAGTTAAGTCAGAAGGAGAAGGTTAACATGGCCTATGACCAGGTAGGTTTCTTTGTCAGAGACCTAGATCTATCCAAAGATCTAATCAACAAATATGAAATCGGCCAGATAATTCAGGAAAGGGCATTTGTAGATTCAAGTAATAAAATCGGTAAAATTGTTACAAACTGTCGTTTTGCCATCATATCCAATCATTGCATTGACTGTTCAGAGTTTGAAGAGGAGACTAATTGGAATTTATTTACCTGTGGCCCTAATTCATTGTTTAAGGTTTTAGATATTTATGAATATAAGGGCAAAGTACAGATTGTTCTTTTACATCTATTTAAAGACAATTGGAAAGCATTCATTGGTAATGATACAATTAACCCATCACTTGTTAACGATTCAAGAAGAATATTTAGACAGACTTTTAACACTGCCCCTATTCCAGAACTTACAACCGATAGATGGTTGGAAAGATGCGGATTTCCAGTCGGTTTAGATAATGACGGTAATTTCTGGGAGATTGAATAAACTGTTTTAGAAGATTTAACAAACATTTTAAAACCAGTTAATTCCTGATTTAATATTTTTAATTGTTTTAGAATGGAATTGTAGACTTTATGTCCTTAAATGATGAAAAATTGGTAATTGATCATCCAATTTACTGAAAAAACAATTAAAAATTATATTTTAAAATCAGGTAAAAAAACATAAAAAAAGCAATGAATAGAGATTCTACTTTAAATCAACTAAAAAAAAGTCCGAACTTAAAATCCAATAAAAAAACAATTGAGAAATCCAATCCCAGAATTCAATGAAAAAAAGTGTAAAAAAAGTAATTAATGAAATCTAATTACTTTCAGCATCAACCAAAGCCAAAGCCTCCTCAATGATTTTATCCATATTATAATATTTATATAGACCTAGACGACCACCGAAGATAACCTTGTCCTCCTTATCCGCTAATTTTTGGTATTTTGCAAATAGGTTATTGTTTGCCTCGTTATTTACAGGATAGTATGCCTCCATGCCCCTTTTCCAGGTCTGTGGATATTCATGGGTAATGATGGTGACATCTGATTCGGCAGATTCAAAGTGCTTATGTTCGATGATTCTTGTAAATGGAGTTTCAGCATCGGTATAGTTTACAACAGCGTTACCCTGATAGTTATCGGTATCCTTCAATTCAGTCTCAAACTTAAGGCCCCTATATTCAAGTTCACCATAACAGTAATCGTAGAACTGGTCTATCATACCGGTAAATATCACCTTGTCCGCAACATTCATCCATTTCTCCTTATCGTCAAAGAAATCGCAGTTAATCTTAACATCAATGCCGTCCAAAAGCTTTTCAATAATCTGGGTATATCCACCAATAGGTATTCCCTGGTATAAATCGTTGAAATAGTTATTGTCATAGATTAGTCTTAAAGGCAAACGTTTAATAATAAATGCAGGAAGTTCACTACATTTCCTTCCCCACTGTTTTTCGGTATATCCCTTAACCAACTTCTCGTAAATATCCTTACCTACAAGACTGATAGCCTGTTCCTCAAGGTTCTTAGGTTCTGTAATATTTGCCTCGGCCTTTTGAGATTCAATAATTTCAACAGCCTCCTGAGGGGTTTTGATTCCCCACATCTCATGGAAGGTATTCATATTGAAAGGAAGATTGTATAGTTCACCCTTATAGTTTGCAATAGGTGAGTTTGTAAAACGGTTAAAATCAGCATATTTATTTACATATTCCCAGACCTCTTTATTGTCTGTGTGGAATATATGTGCACCATACATATGAACATTTATACCATGGTCCTCCTTAGTGTAAACGTTACCTCCTATATGGTCCCTTCTTTCAATAACTAAACATTTCTTACCTTTATCTGTCATTTCACGTGCAAATACAGAACCAAAAAGTCCTGAACCAACTATTAAATAATCATATTCCATATAAATCACAATATTTTTATAAAATTTATAAAACTAATTATAATAATAAATTATATATGTTTCCTGATTAAATAAATTTTAGCCTTTCTATATTAAAATCTAAAAAAAGTGGAAACTAGAAAAAGTAGATGAAAAAACAATACCCCATAACCAATAGATTTCAGCATTTATTATAAAATCTTTAAAATAGTGGAAATTAAAAAAAAGGTAAATTAAAAAGCAATGCATCCTAATTAAATGGATTTCAGCATTTATTCTAAAATCTTAAAAAATAGAGTAAAATAAAAAAAAAGTAATTTAATAATAGTCTTCAGGATAGACATGTGGAATGAAAACCACCAGGTTAACAATGGATGATGCCAAAACAAATGAAACGTTAAGCAGGCTAGTGTTCCAATAAACCGCCACAACAACCATAAGCAAGACTATGGTCATGATAAGTGCAAATATGGCCTCGGATTTACTGTTTGAATTTGGAATCAATCTTTCATCCTTGGATACAATGTAGATAAAGAAGATTAAAAAAACTCCAATGGCTACAGCAAAATTAAAGTTATATTGATTTACATCTATCCAGAACTGTAGAAACATACAGATGAAAAGTAGTGCACATGAAAAATAGATTAAATACTTCTGAAGCCTTGAATATCCAGAATCCCCTTTCATCAATTCCTCTTTAAAATTCATATTAGTAATTTATTTAAAGTGATATATAATTTTTATCAAATCTACTTAAATAGAATATTAAAAAAGCAATATAAAAACCTGACAAAAATGAAATCCGATTAAATACAATATTAAAAAACCCATTTAGAAGCCTAGTAAAAATGAAATCTACTTAAATACACTATTAAAAAAACCCCAATTAGAAGCATAGTAAAGATAAAAAATTAAAATAAAAAAAGTCGATTAAATAATCATTTTACAGGAAATATTAATTTCTATTTGGACAAGCTGGGATGAATAACCTTTATGCCATCATCCTTTAGCACGTCATATAACTCGGCATGCTCCGTATGGACAGGATATAAAACATCGGGATGAATCTCCCTTACCATCTCAAGAAGTTCAGGACCCTTCGCATGACCTGATACATGGAAGTGGTTATAGATTGGAATATCAAAATGGTTCAGCCAATTTTCGGTTATCTCATAATTCATCTCCATCTCCTCATTAAATGGTTCGGTTGTACTGTGAAGATAGATCGCATTTTCAGGTTTAATATCGATCAGCTCCATGAATGAAAAATTATCAAGGCGTATGATAAAGCCTGATTCATTATCCTGGATATCCCTATAGGTGTATGCGTTATCATAGTCCAGAAATTCCCTTTCCCATTTTTCATATTCCTTTATATAGATGTCCTCATCTGCATTAACCCAATTATTATCCTTTGAAACATAGAAATCACTTGAATGGCCATCACCATTTCTCAGGGAGGATACAAGTCCGTCGCCCTTACGCCTTATATATATTCCAATATTCTCATCATGGATACTTGGATAGATGGTCTTCTCCTCGTTTTCCTCCTCAATGAGCTTTAACATATATGCCTGTTTAGTGGAAACGAGCAATGTTCTGTCGGTCTCCTTTGCAATGTTATGGAAGGTAATCAGCCTGTCAAGATCCCTGAGGGGGAAATTGGCGATGACAAGGCCCTTGAAGTCACCGATTAGATTATAGACCCTCTCCTCGATATCCTCCTCCAGTTCAAGATACTCGATTCTGTTTCCTTCATCGTCGAATTCCTTTCTATGTTCCTCACTGTTGATTCTTGTACCCTCACATATCATGACATTAGGTGAGAATCTTCTGGCATGTTTTACAAAGTCCCTGGTCAAATCCCTGTTTCTACCGTGGAAACGTAGGTCCCCAGTATATACAACGTTTTCCTGGCTCCCCTCAATTAGAAAACCTGCGGCACCTGGAAGTGAGTGATCAACAGGTGCAAGCTGAACGTTTAAGTCCCCGATAGCTTGAACATCATAAGGCTCAAGTATTCGAATATCCCTCGGATGTTTGGCCTCATCACCTGTAAGCTTCTTGAAACCGCTGCCGGTTTTTTTGGGAACATAGGTAAACTGTGTTTTATATTGATAGATATCCTTGAAACCGGAGTTGAGACCTGTCTCATCAATAACCTGCAGTATTATCTTGGAGTTCCGGGTCATGTAAATCGGAATGTCACTTCTAAGATGTGATATGTAATCCGCATGGTCCGCATGTGCATGTGATAGAAGCAGACCGTCCACGGCAGGTTTTTCCTCCTGTGGGATTCCCATATGACCTAGAAAATCAGACCTGTATATTCCCTTAACATCGGGTATAAGTCCCAGTTCAATAAAGTCCCCGATACCGTTAGCCTTTCTAGGATTAATGAATTCTGAGAAAAACTTACCGTATTGCTTAAAGCTCATTCCAAAATCAAGTAAAAGTGAGGTGGAATCCATATCCAATTTGATCTTGTTTCCACCAATCTCATCTACTCCGCCATAAAAACTAATATCACTCATATAAACCCCTTAAATTACATTCTAAAAAATAATTATTTTATAATAATTCGACACCGACTTATAAAGGATATTGGGATATCCTTTTATAGTTGGAATTACTATAATAATTATTGAAAAACATTATAAATCATGAAAAACATATTATAGTAATAGTATTAATTTAATGATTTATATAAATTAATAAATTAGTTTTATTGTTTTTTATAGTTCCTTAGTGTAATGGCAATCATACGAGACCCTGGATCTTGTGATGGCGGTTCGACTCCGCCAGGAACTACTATAACTTTTTGTTCTATTCCCTTTTTTTCTTATATAATAACATGTATTATTAAAACTGATTTTTATAATTTTTTAATGAAATCTTCAATTGAATTTAATAAAAAAATAAGGGTTTATTATTAAGATTCATTTTTATAGAAAGCGTTATTAATTTTGAAAAAAAATGAGAAAAAGAGGATAATAATATTTTTTTTATTTTAAGTAGTGGTAATAAATGCAATCTACTTCGTCTGTGTTTGGTATCATGAAGCGGATTAAACAACCGTAGTTATCATTAAATAATATTGTTGCTTCCATTAAGTCTGTGCGCCATGTTTTGCCATTATCGGATTTTTTAAGCATACTGTAACTTATGGGTAAATTCTCTTTAGATCCTTTTAGTGTGAATGCTGGTGGTTCGCGGTTGAATTGGTATTCCTCGTTTACTGCATTTGGTATTAGTTTTTCTATTACCTCATTTAATGATGCAAGATTGTTTTCTTCTTTTAATATTTTTAGTTCATCTGCAAGATTTGAATTTATTTTAATTGAAGTATATTTTCCCATATCCTATTTCCCCTTTTTAAAAAAATAAAAGAAATATATTGTTATATCTCTTTTATAATATCAAATATTCTATTATTATGCCGAATATTATTATTACAACAAATATTATGTAAAAATATTGGTTTTTGTTTAATTTTTTATTTTCTTTGAAATTTTTATATATTAAATATATTAAGAGTATTAATAAAATTAATTCTATTATATTTATAATATAATTCATTTTTCTCACCCCATTATTTTTTTGGAAATTTTTATATATTAAGAAAAAGAATATATTACCATAAAAGTTATTAGGGATTTCTCCCTTAATATTTTATTAGTAATATCTTAACTATTTGTAATAGTAGGATAATAATAGTTAAGATTTTTTCATCTTTTTCTTTAATTTTTTTCACCTCCTATTTGTTTTTACAATATTATATTGTACTACATACTATATAAATATTTTTATTTTCTTCTTTAAAAGTAGTATATATTATTAAAAAAAATAAAAAAAGTAATAATAATTTTTAAAAAAAATAGCACTAAATCATATTTCCCTTATTAATCTGCGGGTAAAAAAAGAGAACATGTGATTTAATGCTAAAACATTTTCCTTCATAATTTTTAGAATATAATTGAAACTTTAATTTAAATGTTTATGATTACATCCTACTATTACACTATTTTTTATACAAAAATAATTATTGTAATTAGTAGTTAATTACAACCGGTACCGAAACGGAATATAATATAATCATCAGAACCTACAGCATGAATATCAGACTCCAACTGTTTAACACCAATATCAACAACATATACTTTTTCAACACCTAACTGTCCAGTAGAATTAACTTTAGCCTCCTCAAAGAAGTCAGTGATAATTTTAACATCAGATGAATCAGAACCTAATGATTTAATAACTGATTGACTATTAGTGTAACTTTCAATACTAATATTTTCTACTTCATGATTACTGCCTACTATGAAAACAGGTATTTCTGCACCAACACCATCAAGTGAAAGATAATTAGTATTGTCATTAACAACAATTCGTGGTCTATTTTTCAATGCTTCATAAGTTACCATATTTTTATATCTCCTTATTTTTATATTGGATTAATTTTTTTCTAAATTCTGATAAGGTAATACTTGGCATAATTTTATCTTCTTGAAAAGAGTTTAATAATTTTTTTTCTTCCTCAAATTGAGAAGTTAATTTATTATATGCAAGCATACCCATATGTAGTGAGTTATTCTCATCTACAAGACTAATTAAGGTTAATTTAGATTTTTTATTTTTAGAATTATTCTTCACGTCCTTTTTAATTTCTTCATTTTGATTATCTTTATTTTCTGTCATGATTTAAACCTAAAAATTAATTTTTTTTATAAAACTAAATAATTATCTGGATTCCATCTGCGACCGCCGATAAGATGCTTTTTATAATAATCTACATTGAGTTTGATAATTCTACGATACAAGATAGGATTATGGTTATACTCATCTTGATTAAAAATAGCTTGAATTCGGAATGTAGTAGGAAAAATAAAATTATTAAAAAGAAGATTAGATGGATGATATTCATCAGGATTAGGACAAAATCCTTTCACGGCAAGACTATTTTTACTAGTTCTTGCAGAACATTCTTTGTGACTTGTAGAACATAAATGAGTTTTATTATCATAATTTATACAGAACATATAATTCTGTGTTCTTGCAAGAAACAATAACTACTCTACTCTATCAGAAATAACATCACGGTCTCTTTTGTCATTGTACCAACAATTTATAACAATTGTATCAGAGGTTTTCTGATAGTATACATCTTGAGTAAATAACTTGTTAGGATGATCTGAATCATATTGTGGATGATTTTCATCCAAGGGTAATTTCTCTTGTAATACATAAGGTAAATCTGAAGGTCTTCCCCCTTCAGAATCAATTGTTATACAAGGGGTCGTGTCTAAAGGAAATTGTCTTATTACAACAGGAACATTTTCCCCAAGATGAGTTTTAACATTATCTTGAAGAATTTTGAGTATTATTTGTTGTATATTCATTTTAAGCCCCTTTTTTGTAATGCTAAATCTAAAGCTTTAGTAGTTGTTTGATTTTGTTCAAGAGCTTCAATTGCACGTAATGGGAAATTATTGGGTGCCATTTTAGAAGTACCATTAATTACATATTGCACATATTCAACATTAGGAGTTTTAATATATTTTACATGAGGATTCCCTTTATCAGAAACAATACTTCCCCTTAAATTTCCAGTATCTACAGGAGCTCCTCCACTTGGATTTTTCCCCCCAGCTACACCTTCACCTGGTTTCATCATTTCATGTACTGCCTCATCAGTAATATGATCGAGAACATCAGAAAGGATTGCCGAATATGTTTTTTGTGATAATTTTTCCATTCCCGATCCAGATATATCAATTTTAAAACCTAACATATTAATCCATATCCCCAAGTAAAAAAAAATTTTTTAAATTTAAAAAAAATGAGTAATGTTTTTAATCTTCTAATTTTATTGGAGGTACACGTAATTCAATTAATTCTAATTCAATATGATTTAAGAAATGATTCCATAATGCTGGAAGTCCATAAACTTTAAAATATTGTCCATTATAGAGAATGATATCTTCTTCTTGAACGTTTGCTGATGGTTCAAGATTTGCTATATATTGATTTTTTTGTTCATTACCATGTTCGGAGTTTTCATTATCAAATCTTTTTTTCTGAATATCTGCTATATATTCTGCAATGAATTTATTTACAAATTCAGGTTCCCCATCATCATCATAATCTCCAGTTTCAGTATATCTATAAACACGGATTTTAGCATTTGGGAAGAATAAACTCATAACATCACACACCTACATTTATACCTGTTTTTTAAATTATTAATTTTAGTGTTGATTTGTGTGTAAAGTGTTGTATTTGAATTATATGAAATAGACACGTTACCTTCAGTTATTGATGATATTTCATTTGCTTGATTATCTGCTTTTTGAAATGTATATAATATAATATCATATAGTAATGATTTGATTGTACTGTTAAATTCTTGTTGAGTAAACCCAACAAGATATTCTAATTCAATTTTTCCATTAAAAATATGATTAAAATATATTATACCTTCCTTTGGTATAAGCATATAATCATCTAAATTTAAGTTTTTATCATTAATAATTAATTTTTGAATTGAAAGTACAGGGTAATAATCAAGAAGAATAACATCGGATGAAAAATTATTAATGTAAATAGTATTTACTTTTGGATTAATATTTATTCCAATTAAACCTTCAAGTTGATTTAATTTAACTTCACACAAATTAATTAATTCTTCATCAGTTAAATCCAAAGTTATATTATTCATTTTAAGATAATTTTTTAATTCAATGATATTAAAATCAAAATTATTCATCTTAAATAACCCTTCTATAATTATTTATTATGTTGCAGTTAAAGATACAATTTTATCTGCAACATTCCCTTCAACATCTAAATCATCTGTAACAGTAGTATAACCAGTACATTTTACGGTTGCAACATATGATCCCATAGGAACATTATTTATATTGCAACCACCAGTAGATCCAGATTTTCCACTAGCATATACCTCTCCAGTAACCTTATTTTTTAATGTTACACTTGCACCAGTAATTGGATTTGTACCATCATTAATAGTATAATGCACAGTATAAGTTTTACTGGTGTCATCTACTTTTTTCCAATACCACTAATAAATCCATTTCTAAATTGAGCGATATTTTGAGAAGTAATGAAGTTTGCAACAGCAAAACGTTTTCCAAGTTTATTTGTTGGGATATTTTCTATAACACTAGGAGCCATGAGTTCACGAACTTCGATAGTGGAAGAATCAACAAAGAGCATACTATCATTTCCAGTTGCATCAGATTTAAGATTTGCATCAATGAGGATAGGGATTTCTGAACCATTCATAGACTCATATGTATTAACTCTATGACCAAGACCAATGTCAATTTTATCGTTATAACGTCTATATGGTGCAGCGAGTTTTTTCAATTGTTTCCCCACATTTGCGGTAGTAACAATGCAATCCACATTACCTCCATTTCCATCAATAATTTTTGTAAGCATGTCATCAATTACATCTTCACTGATTCCTTCACCTTTAAGATCTATTTTATTATCAGTAACTTGACTAGTAAAACCTTTAAAAGTATTATTTGTACCATCACCTTGTAACAATGCACTATCTGCCATATTTTTTACATTAATAAATCCTTTATCAATCTCTCTTTGAATAAGATCAATTACAGTATTCCCCATTTCAGCCATCATAGAAATATCAATAGGTTGAATAAGAGTAGCCATTTTAGCAGTTTCTTCTGTATAAGTAGTTGAGGTAGCTTCAGGAATATCATCATCCTCAGCGATAAATTGTGCTACAGACCCATTATTTTCTTTATAAAAACCAACTTGAGAAGTACTTGCACTTTGAACACAACCTTTGGACTCTAAAAATCGGAGATATGGTGCTTGATCAAAGATTTTACTTTTAATCTCTTTAGTATATTCAATTTGCATTGAAGTTGGTGCATTAGTAGTAACAGTCATCGCTTTTCTTAATTCTTTTAATTCATTTGACTGTGATTCAAGTTTAGTTGCAATATCATGGATAGTTAATTCAGACATAAATATCAATTACTCCTAAATATTTTTTAAAAAAAAATTTATTTTTTATATAAAAATAGTATATTCTAATTCATACTAACTATTTTTTCAGCTATACTTTTTGTAGAATATTCATTTTCATTTTTTTCTACTGATTCATTTTGTAAAGCTTTATCTACATGGTTTTTTGGATTTCTATTATCTTGAAGATTTTTAAAAAATCTATTATTAAATTCCTGAAGTTTAGAATCCATGTTTTTATTAAATTCAGTAAGTAAACTTTTTACAATTTCATCATCAGATTCAGTATCTGATTCAGTTTTGTTTCCTTGTTCTAATGCTTCAGCTATAGCAGTATTAACCATACTATTAATTTTTGATTCAACGTTACTAAGAACAGTTTCAGTGATTGATTGTTCTTTTTCAGCCATTAACTCATTGAAATATTTTTCAGCATCTTCTTGTGTAATGAATTTTGTATTTTCATTATTTTCAGTTTCATTTTCATTAACATCAATATTATTATTGGTTTCTTCTTCTTTAGACATATTATTCGCCTTTAAATTTTTTATCATATTATGACATGCCCCTGTAAAACAATTTGATTTTACGAGATTTTTACTTCTAACAGTTCCGAAAGTATCCCAATTCGCGGGTAATGCTGTTAGGCTAATCTCTTTTAAATTAATGTTTTTTATTGTCTTTGTGGTGGTATCATAATCTTTTACAAATCCACCAATACTAAGTCCAAGATGAATACCAGTATCTAACATGTCCTTAATAAGTGGTGAATATTTTTTGGTTACAAGAAATTTTATATGGAGTTTTCCTTCACTTTCAGAAACATCTTTAACGGCACCTATTACATGATCAAGACCATATCTATGATCACCATGAATATTTAGTGTAGGTGCTTGTTCAACCATTTTTTTCATTGCATCTGGAGAAATAATTTCACCATACAAATCTTTATTTGTAGTTGAGGCTATTCCCTCAAGTAGAATCCTTTCATTTTCTTCAGTATTGGTTGTAAAGTCCTCTACAGATTTTCTTGTTAGTGGACTATACACAATGAATCCATTTGACATAATTCACCTTTATCTTTTATTAAAAAAAAGTTTAATTTAATATATAAGTTTCTTCTTAAAGAGAATTCTTTTAATTAAAAAGATTTAAAAAATAATATTATATAAAAAGAATAAAAAAATAATGGAAGAATAAAAAAATGAGAATAATGAATTTTAGATTTAGAGTGTGAATAATATTCCATATAGAAAAACAGGTATTTTTAATCTAAAAAAAATTGAATCTTATTTTTTTTTACTCTTCAAAATATAAAGGTGGAAAAATAGAAAATCATATTAAAAAAGTATTATTAAAATAATTAAAAAAAATCAATGTAAATATTATAGAAATAATTAATAATCTAAAACCACACCTACTTTTACAAATTTTGGGTTTGTTGAATTCCTATTTTTTATAAAAATTTAAACAATAATTAATGCTTGAAAATCAATTTTAAGAAAATTTATTCAAAAGATTTTGAGGATTTCAACAAAGCCCAAATTTTATCATTAATAATCTTATCATTACCTTTAATCACATCTTCAAATGTAGCAAGTAGTCCTCCTTGAAAATCATGCATATTAAAATCTTCACAAAAAAGAGAATCAACAAGAAAAGAAGAATCAGGAACAGACTCAAAATTCATAGAAAAAGCATAAGCAAAAATAAAACAAATTAAAGAAACAAATAAAAACAATAACGAAACAAACAATAAACCACAAGAAGAGAATTTACCTAAAAAAGAAATACCATCATTAAACAAAATACAATTAACCCAAAGACTAGAAAGTAAAGTAACCTCCAAAGTTAACATTGCACCAGTTAACAAAATCATCCGACTATTTTTCTCATCAACCAACCGGTTACGATCAACATCCTCATCATACACATGCAACATCAACTCCAACAATAACCCATCATCCAGATTACGCAAACTTACCACTCTTTTATATAATTCTTTAAAAAAAGAAAATAATCCCGTTTAAAATATATTACAGTATATTTTAAACTTGAAAAAAATAGTATTAATTACTCACTTAATACAAGTTATAATTAATACTATTTTTTTTCTGATTATTAATCTTTAAAGTTTTCTAATCATCTGAGTAAATTTTTACTCCATGTTCTTTTTTCCATTCTTTAAATTCCTTAGAAGACATTTTTCCAATTCTTTCTAATTCTTCCATGGAACAAGCCGAAAGAGCTTCTCTTAATTTATTTACATTTTCAGAACTAAATTCAAAAGGACATTCATCAGACATTATAAGTCCACCTCTTTAAATTTAATATTCTCATTCAATAAAGAATTAGTTCTACTTTTATACATATAATCTCATTCAATATCTTAATTCAGTTAATTCTGTAATAACTTCCCCATCCTTACTTAAAGTGAATATAATTAAATCACTTTGATGTTTTTTAACTTCACCTGCAAATTCAGGAAAAAGACTATCAGAATATTTTATAGTTAACTTCATACCATTTGGAAAAACAATTTCTTCCCCATAATTATCATCAAAATAAACAATGGACATATTTATCCCCCTTTACTCAACAATTTTTCAAAATAATCAAATCTATTTGGAAATTTTCAAGTATCTTCCTATTTCCAACATATTCTTTAATGGACTCTACAAAAAAATCTTCAAATAACTTCTAAAATTACTCATTATTTGGTTTTTACCTCTAATAAAATTAATATTCACAATCCCCTAAACCGTGCCACATTACATGGATTCAAACTTTTCTTTTACTTCCTCATATTCCTGTTGATGGAAATAAGGGTTTTTTTCAATAAGTTCTGTGATTAGATTATTATTTTCATCAAGCAATTGTGTTCTTCTAATTTTACCACAAATCTGACTCCAATCCCCAAAGTCATTAGTTTCCCCATAATCAATTACAATAACCATACCATTAGGGAATGTATGTTTTTCCCCCATATTATCATACCTAATATTACTTATTTTCTTCATCATATCAGCCCCTTAAGTTTCATATAAAGTTTTATATATCCATTATCATTAATATTTTTTTATCAAATCCAAAATGTTCATCTTACAATTTTAATATTATCTCCCATTTTCAATAGCACGATACTTCCCATTAAAATCCCGATGACAATGCTTAAAAAAAATCCGATACCCAAAGGAAATTCCCAGTATCACGAAACAATATATCACACAGTAATTTTTTATTTTACCTAGATATTCAGTCTTCTGTTTAACAGATTCATCGTCAAACATATTTTAATTTACTTTTATAGATTTTATCATTAATAACCTTGTCACTACCTTTAATCACGTCTTCAAAATGTAGTTAGTAATCCTCCTTGAAAACCATATAATTAAAATCTTCGCAGAAAGAATCAACAAGAAAAAGAATGATTAGGAACAGATCCAAATTCATAGAAAAAAGATGATCAAAAAATATGAAAAATAAAAAAAGAAGTATCTATTTAAAAAAAGAAAAAAATAATCCAATTTAAAATATACATCAATATACTTTAAACTTAAAAAAAATTAGCATTAATAAAACAGATCAATACAGAAACATAATTCTTTTTTAATCTTCAAAATACATAAGTGGAAAAATAGGGACAAAATGAAAAAAATAGGAACATAGTAAAAATTATAAAAAGGATATATTATGTTAATATTTACAATCAAAATAAATAAAAGCCCACATCAAATAAAAAACAAGAGAGAGCGTGTGAAAAGTAATTTAATAAATAATCATTTAATTAACAAATAAATATAAATAATATAATCATCAAAAATAGCAAAACAGAGGATATACTCCTTAAGTTTGATTAATATTACCAACCCAAAATTGGTAATATAAAATACAAACCCAAAAAAAACATAAAACAGAATACTAGTATTAAAAGTTTTATACATAACCATTTAAACAAAATAATATTTAAATGTTATTATAAAATCTTTTTTATTCTAATTATGTTAAACTAAGGATTAAAACCTCTGATTCTAAAAAATTAATAGAAAGGGGGTGATATACATGCATAAATGCGGTGAAAAACCAGGAAAAGGCAGATATATCTGCACTAAATGTGGTGAAGATTTACATTTAGATAACTCTAATGATAAATTGCCACCATGTGCTAAATGTAATAACTGTACTTTCATAAAAGCCTAAAAAAATTAATTTTTAGATTCTTATTTTTTTATTAATTTAAGAATCTAAAATTTTATTCTTTTTTTCATAATTGATATAGAATGACTTTCTAAACCACATCCTCCATTCACATATCAATTGTTCATTATTCGAATTTTTGAATTTAGTATTATACTTCAAAAGCAATACCTGTTTTAATAGATAAATAATTTACTATAAAACCACACTATATATTTAACCTCCATCAAGGGAAAAGGAGCATAATGCTTAAAAAAAATTAGGTTTAATCTTTTTTTATTATATAAATAAAAAAGAATAAAAATGTCGCTTACTCTTATAAACATGTTAACTACCATTACATTCTTTGCATTTTGAGTTAACAGGATTTATTTAAGTTTTTTTATTTTTTAATTTATTTTTGTGCATAAAAATAATATACTATAGATTCAAATTAAATTTTATAAAATTTTATGTTCAAAAAATATTAATTAGAAATTTTTATATTCAATATAAATTATTATAGAATTTTTAAAAATATTGTTTTTTCTTATTTATAAGAAAAAGTCCAAGAAAAAAATTATATAATATAAAGAAAAGAAAAAAAGATTTAATCTTTTAAAAACATTTTCTCCCTTCAACATATAAAGTGAAAAAATAGAAAAGGAAATTTAAAAGAAAGGATTAAAAAAAATATTATATTTTAAAACTTCTATTCAATATTAATTAATTCATATCTTTCCTTTACAATTTCTCCATCATAATCATATTCCATATTCTTTTTTAAATCAACATTAATATTAGAATATAATTTATCTTTAATTTCTAATTTGAATTCCTCATTAAAATTAATTGTTAATTTTTTAATTTTATTAAATGTTTCATCTTTAATTTTAATACCACATTGTCTAGTATCACTATTAATATAATAAAGTTGACCTGATACTTGTATATCCATAGTTTTTATATTATTAAATTCTATATTATTAAGACTTTCATAGATATTTTTAGCATTAACATGAGTAATAGAAACTTCAGATTTATCCCTCATATTATCATATATTTTTACATCTAATTTATTTTTTGAAATAATATTAATAAAATCTTTATATTTAATTATACTGGAAAATCCAATAATATCAGATTGTTCTAAAATTTTATTATAATTATCCTTTAAATTAATTATTTCACATAATTTATCAAATGATTTTTTATTCAAAGAAGGATAAAATATCGTTTGATTATCTAATGATGTTTTTGGTGAAAAAGTAATAACAAATGAACCCTCAGAAAAAGGTTTAATATTAAATCCCACTTCTTCTTTAAATGTATTATCTAATCTTTCTTTTATGTTTTTAGGACCAAATTGTATTGAACCTTCTAAATTTATTATTAGATCTTCAAAAGAATTTATAATTTCAATTAGTACTGAAGAAGGTATTGAATGATTTTTAATTAAATCCCCTGAAATATGAAAATTAATTTCTTCATTTTTACATATATTTAATTGATTTCTATCATTAATTAAAATATCCCTAACATATTTTAATGTAGAAATATTTCCTTTCACCCCCAATCTTTCAGGATGATTTTCAACATATTTTTCATATTTCTTTATTTTATCATCTATGTCCTTTATTTCTTTATCGTACTCCTCAATAGAATTAAAGTACATATCAATCATCTCCAATATCCAATTTAACAAACCCTTTTGGGTTTTTTGTATTTTTATTTGAACAAAAAAGAATAAATAAAACTTTAGATTTAGTTGAACTATATGACTCATATTCTACTTCATAATTTTCAGGATATTTATAAATCCCAATAGAATGACAACAATTATCAGTCATCAACGGAGCATTGTCAATTATTCCTTGTATCTCAATTTTATTATCTTCATCCAATTTTAATCCATCAAACTCAGTTAAAGTATCAATATCATTAGGCTCTTCTTTAGAAGTAACAAAACTTCCATCAATCCAATGATTTATAACACAATCATATTTTAAAAGTTTATTTAAATAACTTTTATAATGTTCCATTATTATTTTTCTTTTTTTAGATTTATTTTTTGAAAAATTATCCTCAAATTTCTCTAAATTCATTAAATAAATGCCTTTAGGTAAACACCCTTCCTCATTAAAATTAGGAATATCCTTTTCTAAATCCATGGTAACCACAATAAAATATATTATCACTATGTTTATATTAAATTAAAAATTTAACTAAAATAAATTAATATTTACTTTTTTTAGTTAATGTATTCTATCATATTTAAATTTATAATTTTTATCATTTAACCATTGTATATCCAATACTCCTTTCTCACATATCATATAACATGATCACATCTTTCACAATCATTATACTGTTCCATAACAAGTAATCTATCATTATTCTTTTTTAACATATTATATAATCATACATCAATACAAACATTATAACTATCATCGCATTGACTTAAACTCCATATTATTTTATAAGTCAAAAAATATCATACCCCACTTTTTTATCACATACTATTAAAGTCTATTTTAAATTTTTATACACCCTGTTTATTTTCAATATTATAAAGTTTATTTTAAAAATGAAATAATTAACAAGTCTTTTAATCTTAAGAAAAATCATTTTCATACTATTAAGTCTATTTTAAACACCACTCAATCCCACAATGGTTTATTTTAATCAAATGGTATAACAAATTTATAATAAACAAAAAATAATATGAGATTTTATTTTCTCAAAATACCAAATTAAAATTCATAATCCTGAAAACAAATGTTTAGAAGACCTTAAAAATAGTAGATTATTGAATGGATAATGGAACAAATAAAATCCAATGAAGGGAATATTATGATTAAAAAAAGATTAGTTCCTGATTATGACTATATAAAAAATATGTCAGAAGATCAATTAATAGAATTGGCATATATCAATGACGGAATTCCCTCAGGAATTATGATGTATGTTCAAGATGTTTCCCCTGACTTTTAAGAAGCCAGATCATTAGCTAGTATAGACTATGAAGAGTTTGAGGACATGGATATTGCTGAGAGAAGAAAAAACCCTTAAAATGGAGATATTCGCTGCACAGAGATATAAAGAGCAGAATGCGATAAATTTTCTTAAAAAACATCCCCAACTTAAGGGAATTGCTAAAGGAATTCAATACCTGGACACAGATATTGAAAAAGCCATTAAAATAGAACCATTAGAGCAAACATTTATTATTACTATTTTTTTATTTTCTATTTTTCCACTTTTATATGTTGAAGTATAAACATAGCAGATATAAAAATTGTTGGATTATAGAAAAATAACATTATTCTATTTTTTAAAAACATTAGTTATGAATAAAATTAGTTAATTAAAATTTAATAAAATACTTTTTTTTTGAAATTATATTGTCTAAATAGAGGATTATATAGTATTTTTATAATCCTCCAACCAGTATTTTTAGACATTTTCCCATAAAAAGTTTTAATTAAACTAGAATGGTCTCTTTAAGTTCCGTTTAGAGTATGACTACTACTATCAACACAGAACAATCAAGAATATGAAGACTACATATTCTAATTATCAATATATAGATTTTTATTTATAAATTTTTTCATCAAATATTAAATTTATAAATATAAGGATAGTTAGAGATGATGAATGGAAGAATTAGACAGAACTTCAGGATACTGGAAATCCGTAAAATAACAAAGAACCATTCATCCAGGTTCACAATCTGAGTACAAAACCTTCCAATTTATCTAGTTTAATAAACTAAATATATGGAAGATTAATATGATGATTTCCATAATGATGAAAATCATTTCTACCATTCTGTTCACCTCCACCCTAGTTTTATATGGGATAGAGGTAGAACCAATATCTCTATTTTTTCTACTTAATCACCATTAAAACTTTTATGGAAGTTATTGTTTTCTATTAATCTAATTTTATATCTTTTTAATATAATATTGTTTAATAATTTAGATATTTTCTTGAAAGAAAATAAGTGTTTATTTTGTATTCAATCGAACATACATAAAACTTTATACTATATTTTATATTATAAATTTTGAGTTTAAATTCAATATTATCAATGGCGGTTGATAGTATTAATCAAACTTAGGATAAGTCCTCTATTTTACTATTTTTGATATTATTCTATTTATATCTATTGTTTTTTATTAGATTAAACCAGAGTTTGTTGGATTACTTTTCATATGCTCTCTCACACTTTTAATTTAATATAAACTTTTAATTTTTTTTGGTTATAACTATCTACATAATATATATCATCGGATACTTTTTATCCATTTTTCAATTTTTAAAAATTTATATTATCACATATTTTTTAGATACTAAAAAATAACTATAGGAAATAGAGAAAATACATATATTTTACGTTTTTATAAAAAGATCATAAACAATAAAAGAAATTAAAAATTTTATATTGAAATTACCTCAAATAACCAAAACAATACTTTTAATTATACTATGTTTTATCCTAAAACACCAAAAACTTAAAGATTAATTTTTAAAATTAATATACTAAATAATTACAAAAATAGAGGTTACAAAAATTAAATTATAAAAAAACAATAAATTAAATTGTATGAAATCAATTGAACTAAATAATAATGAATTTAAAAAAATAATGAAAAAAACTTTAAAATCCATAATTCATTCATCATACTTAAAAACTGATGACAATAACTTTATTAAAATGGTAAAATATATCGAAAACCAGACAGGACTTGATAGAGACACAATTAAAGAAGATATTTACGAGATTTTAGTTAACTTTAATCCTAAGGATAATGGAGAAAATTTAGAAGAAATTTCAGAAGATTATACATTAAAATTAGAGAATATAATAAATTCAAGAATCAAAGAGATGAAGGATAAAGAGAAATATGGAGAATATAAAGTAATTTTTCCAATATATAATTTAGACTTTGATAAAAATTTTAATGTTGGAGACGTATATTTCTTTAAAAAATTAGATAATAAAAAATGTGAAAAAAGCATAGAAAAGAGATTTTATGAAAAAAATAATAATTCAAACATAAGTTTTGCAAAAACCATAGTTAAATCAACAAAGGATAATGCAAATTTTGAAGCTGAAACTAAAATTAAAATAGCAATAAATGTTATTAAATTATTCTTAGATGAAGATTTTTGTAACTTTGGATTATGTAATGACATACATATTGCAAATTATAAAACATCTTTAGAATACTATGGAAAAACAATTTCAATGCCTAATATAAAAGAGGGTAATCATATAAAACCATCCTTATCCTCAAAATTATTGTCTTCAGATATGTTTAAATTTTTATCAATATTATTGAAAAAAGGTTATGAATGTGAATTTACCGATTTTGAAAGAAGATTATTTACTGGAATTTTTTGGTTTGGAGAGGCCCAAACTTTAAAAATACCTAAATATGATAATGGGATAAATCCTAGCAATAAATTGTTACAGTTGAAATCCCATAAGTTTCAAAAAAAATATTTATACTTAATCATATGTATAGAAACTATTTTTACAGTTAACGAACATATCTCAAAAACAATTTCAGAAAATATATCTTATTTAATAGCTAAAACAGAATGTATGGATTATATTAAAAATAAAATAAAAAAATTTTATAACAGAAGATCTAAAATAGTACACAATGGTATTAGCCCAATTAATCAAGAGGATTTAGAAGAAGTAATCCTTTACACCAAACAGTATATATTTACATTAATTAAAATTTATGATGAACATTACAATGATGTTTTATATCTCTCCCATAATATTAAATCTAAAAAAAAGAAAATTAATAAAAAGCATAATAGACACAGAGAATTTAAAAAAGGATTTGAATTAAAAAACATAAACCCGTTCTGGTTCAAAATAAAAAATTATATTAAACTATGAAAAATTTTAATTTACCTATTTAAATTAAAAAGTTCACTATAAGTTAGAATTAAAGCTATTTGATATTGAATCCACGTTTTTCATCAATTCAATTAAATTTTTTACAAACTGAAGTTTATCCAATAATTCATCATTTAAAGGAGTTGAGCAATACTTAGAATAATTCCTAAAATAAAAGTAACAGCTACATTTATTTAATATTCAAAACACTAAAAAAATATTTAACACATTATATTAAAAAAAGTGCAAAAAGATACATAATTAAAATTACAATTTTAAATTACACACCCTCATTTTCAGATTGTAATATAACTATGGCACGTTCTTTAAGTTCTGTTGGAGATTTGAAAGTTTTAACAGTATTACCGCAAGTAGGACATTCCCAATAATATCTAAATAAACATTTTTTACCATTCATTAACCTCTTACCACATTTACAACATATAGCATAATCTATTTGAATTGTTTTTAAATCATTAGAAAAGGACATCTTCCATTTAAAATTATATTTATTGTCATAAACAATTTTTGAGCGATCTACATTGCCAATACTTTTATTAGCTTGATTAATTGAAGAATAAGAATTAGCAATCTTTTTATTTTTTAACATAATATAAACTTTAAATAAAATAAATAGAATTATAGTATTTTACCAAATGTTTATACCTAAATATTCGTTGACCCAATTTGTGTAGAATGAGGTTAAATCAACTATTTTATAGAATTCATCTTCAAATATTTTAATTAATTCGTTTAAATTTTTA
>Ga0214925_100123_pt1 | contig 72292 bp, 61 predicted proteins | sample Stichaenrichment_FD_168299 | JGI IMG/M metagenome (GOLD analysis project Ga0214925, IMG submission 168299) | Xylose enriched microbial communities from anaerobic bioreactor in Madison, Wisconsin, United States - 63SRT | ecosystem: Engineered > Bioreactor > Anaerobic > Unclassified | place: USA... | reverse complement strand
CTGTAGTGTGTCGGTCTTGCAAGAAAAGAATATCAGGAATTGGGAATAGTAAAAAGAGCGAAAAGTACCTCGGTTTTCATAACCCCATCGGTGCCTTTCGCCAGAAAGGCGGATAATAATTATGAAGGTACTGCTGGCTGCGGTCAACGCAAAATATATTCATACAAGTCTCGCGATTCGGGACCTGAAAGCCTACGCGGAGGCGAATCAGCGTGTAGCGTGTGATATAAATATTGAACTGGCAGAATATACGATCAACCAGCCCACAGATCAGGTCCTGTCCGACCTCTACCGCAGGCGCCCCGATGTGCTTGCGTTTTCCTGCTATATATGGAATATCGAATATATTTCAGCACTGCTGGAGGACCTCGAGCGAATACTTCCGGGAACAGAGCTCTGGCTTGGCGGACCGGAGGTCAGCTTTGACGCGGCCGCGGAGCTGAGAAAGCACCCGATGCTTCGGGGCATTATGACCGGCGAGGGAGAGATTACCTTTACCCGCCTTGTACGGGCATATGCGCAGGCTGGAAATGGCGCAGCTGATCCCTTTCTCCGGGATGTGACAGGTATTGTATATCGTGTATATCAGAAAGCACAAATACCTCGAAAACCAGATATGAAAGATATTGGAAACCATGGCAGTAAAAACCGTGACATCGAAAGCAGTGGCATAGAAAACAGTGACATAGAAAACAGTGTCATAGAAAGCTGTATTGGAAGCGGAAATAAAAGTGGTAATGAAGGCATTGAAGAAAACGCTATGAAAAGTGCCGCAGAGGATGGGATTTATATAAATCCCCCGTCGGAACCGGTGAATCTGGATGAGATCCCCTTCTTTTACAGGGAAGAGGGAACGGACGGTGATGGGTCCGGACTGACCTCCGGATCCTATGCGCACCGGATCATCTACTATGAGAGCAGCCGCGGCTGTCCCTTCCATTGCAGCTATTGTCTGTCTTCTGTGGAGGGGAGGGTGCGCTTTCGAAGCCTGCCGCTCGTGCTGGATGAGCTGCAGTTTTTCCTGGATGCAGGGGTGCCGCAGGTTAAATTCGTGGATCGGACCTTTAACTGTAACCATGCGCATGCGATGGGGATCTGGCGTTATATGAAAGAACACGACAATGGTATCACGAACTTTCATTTTGAAATTGCCGGTGATCTGCTGACCAAAGAAGAACTGGACTTTCTATCCGGTCTGCGGCCCGGTCAGGTGCAGTTCGAGATCGGTGTACAGTCGGCCAATGAAGATACGCTGCAATCGATCTGCCGGCCGCAGAATCTGAATCATTTGCAGGGAATCGTCGAAAAAATACACCGGGGACGTAATATTCATCAGCATCTGGACCTGATTGCAGGTCTTCCGGAGGAGGGCTATGAGAGCTTTGCCAGGTCCTTTGACGTGGTGTACAGGATGCATCCGCAGCAGCTGCAGATGGGGTTTCTGAAGCTGCTGAAGGGATCACCCCTGTATAGCGATGCAGCAAAATTCGGCATTGTCTGCCATGCCCGCGCACCCTATGAGGTCATCAGGACAAATTGGCTTTCCTATGACGAGGTTCTGCAGCTCAAGGATATAGAAGAAATGGTGGAGGTATACTACAACAGCTGGCAGTTTGCCTGTACGATGCAGGCTCTTGTGGAGGATACCGGGAGCCCGCTTGGTCTGTATTCTGCGCTGGCGGATTATTACCGGTCTCACGATCTGATGGAACGCAGCATCGCGAGGCCGCAGCGGTTTGAGATTCTCCGGAACTTTATCCTGGAATGGGATCCGAAGCACAGAGCAATGTATGAAGAACTCCTGCTTCTTGACCTGTATCTTCGTGAGAACAGCAAAAGCCGTCCGCAATGGGCACCGGACCTGAAGCCATTCCGGGATGTTTTCTACAATTATTTGAAGGGACGTCCGGATCTGAAGGAGGACCGGAGGATGGTACATGGTGATGTGTTTTCCCGCAATGCTCTGGAAAGAGCGGGAATTCTGAGACGGGACAGACGGGAAGGCCTGGATGAATCCGCCGGTTCAGAGCGGCTTCTTGTGATGTTCTCCTACCGGGACAGGGATCCGCTGACGGATAATGCTGCTGTTTCCGTAATTGGGTATGCATTGATGTAAGCAAATGAAATTGTCTTGAAATTCTCACGGTTTAGACAAGCAAGAAGTACTACGGTACTTCTAGTATGTCTGCAAATGTTCGAATTTCAAGACAATTTCAAGGGTATACATTTTTTATGTGAGAAGGTAGCGCTTTCACAGACGGATCGTTGATTTCCAAATTCTGAATTTTGTGATATGATCACTGTATCGCATTGAAAGGAGTACAGAATATGCAGAACAAGAAGCAGACAATCTGGGAAAAGGATGATGAGCAGAAGCTGAATGCCTTCTGCGAGGATTATAGAGTCTTCCTCTCCGGACACAAGACAGAGAGGGAGAACGTGGCTGGAATGGAAGAGGAACTGCGCAAGGCAGGCGCGAAGACACTGGAGGAGGCTGTGGCAGAGGGAAAGCCGCTGCAGCCGGGCGAGGTGGTATACACCGATATGATGAAGAAGTCCCTGCTGGTATTTCGCATCGGACAGAGACCGATGACAGACGGGCTGCGGCTTCTGGGTGCCCATATCGATTCACCGCGTCTGGACCTGAAGCAGCATCCGCTGTATGAGGACACAGATCTCGCACTGTTTGATACGCATTATTATGGGGGTATCAAGAAATACCAGTGGACTGCGCTTCCTATGGCGCTGCATGGTGTCGTTGCCAGGAAGGACGGATCTGTCACAGAGATCTGCATCGGCGAGGATGCGGATGACCCGGTATTTGGTGTCAGCGATCTGCTGATCCATCTTGCAAGCAAACAGATGGCAAAGCCCGCCTCAGAGGCGGTAGAGGGCGAGAACCTGAACATTCTGGTTGGAAGCAGGCCTCTTGCCGACCAGAAGGATGAGGATGTAAAGGATGCGGTGAAGGCAAACATTCTCAGACTTCTGAAGGAAAAGTACGACATGGAGGATGATGATTTCGTTTCCGCTGAAATCGAGGTGGTTCCCGCGGGACCGGCCAGAGATTACGGACTCGACCGCAGCATGATCATGGGCTATGGACAGGATGACAAGGTCTGCGCTTATCCGTCCTTCCGTGCAATCATGGATGAGAAGCATCCGGAATTCACCAGCATCTGTCTTCTCACGGATAAGGAGGAGATCGGATCGGTGGGTGCCACAGGTACGCATTCCCGCTTTTACGAGAATACCCTGGCAGAGGTTATGAATATCCAGGGCTGCTACAGCGAGCTGGAGCTTCGCCGTCTCCTTACCAGAACAAAGGTGCTTTCCTCTGATGTAAGTGCAGGCTTTGACCCGGATTACCCGGATGTCATGGACAAGAACAACTGCGCATATCTGGGAAGAGGACCGGTTTTCAATAAGTACACCGGTGCACGTGGCAAGAGCGGATCCAATGATGCCAATGCGGAGTACATCGCCTTCCTGAGAAAGCTGATGGATGAGAACAACATCATTTATCAGACATCAGAGCTCGGCAAGGTAGACGCCGGTGGCGGCGGAACCATTGCCTACATTCTCGCTAATCTTGGCATGGAGGTCATTGATTTCGGAGTAGCCGTGCTGAATATGCATGCGCCCTGGGAGATCACCAGCAAGGCAGACATTTATGAAGCGTACAACGCTTACCGCGCTTTCCTGAAATAAAAAAATTCAACAACTGGAAGGATTGATTATGCACGACAGACTGACACAGAGCGATATCGACAAGATGCAGGCGGAGATTGATCACCGCACACTGGTGGAGCGGCCCAAAATTCTGAAGGAAGTTCAGGAAGCCAGAGCGCAGGGGGACCTCAGCGAAAATTTTGAATATTACGCTGCAAGAAAAGCAAACCGAGAGAACAACAGCAGAATTCATTATCTCGAGAAAATGATCGAAACCGCGATTGTGATCGAGGACAGATCCGGGAGCGACGAGGTTGGACTGAACAAGAAGGTCACATTGAAATTTGAAGACGAGGATGACACGGAGACCTACAAGCTGGTAACCTCCGTGCGTGCGGATTCGATGCAGGGCAGAATCACACCGGAGTCCCCGCTTGGCAGGGCAATCATGCACCACAAGGTCGGCGATGTCTGTCACGTAAAGGTCAGTGACAGCATCGAATATGATGTGACGATTCAGGCGATCGAAAACGTAGGAGAGGAAGAGACAGATACCATCCGGAAGTTCTGATCCGCGAAATCATAAATATCAACATTGATGTAAAATAATATCTGATGCAAAATAAAATCATGATGCGCATCCTGAATTAAGATGTGAACACATAAAAATTGTGTAAAATTTAAAAGCGCGTCATTGACAAGGGTGCATGCATGCAGGTATGATACAGAAGACACAGAAAATTAGCCACTGACATTGGTGGCTGCCAAAGATAAATGGGCAAAGGGCGTTTCCTGAGATCTGGAAGCATCAGACAGATGGACAACAGAACTTTCGTCCAATCCATAGTCGGAGGTATAAAAATTGAAAGAGATCAAAAATGACAAAAAACTGCTTGCATTTTATTATGCATGTGTGCTGCTGGTGCTTCTCCTTCTCAATTTTCTCCTGATTCCGCAGATCAACAGTGCAAAGGTACAGGATACAACATATGGCAACTTTGTCCAGATGCTGGAGGATGGCAAGGTCAGCAAGGTAGAGGTGAATTCCTCGGATAGTGAAATCAAGTTTGAGGATTCTTCCGGCAATATGTACCGGACAGGCATGATGGATGATTACAAGCTTGTAGACCGTCTGCTTGATGCGGGGATCAAGGATTTTGAAAGCCCGATTCAGCAGCAGATGTCACCGGTTCTCAGTTCCCTGATCAGCTGGGTACTGCCGCTTGTGATTTTCTTCCTGCTTGGCAGATGGCTGATGAGTTCCATGACGAAGCGTATGGGCGGCGGCATGGGCGATGCCATGAGCTTTGGCAAGAGCAATGCCAAGATTTACATCCAGTCGGAGACCGGCATCAAGTTCAAGGATGTGGCCGGTGAGGATGAGGCAAAGGAACTGCTGCAGGAGATTGTGGATTTCCTGCACAATCCACAGAAATATACGGAAATCGGTGCCAAGATGCCGAAGGGCGCATTGCTTGTAGGCCCGCCTGGAACTGGTAAAACACTTCTGGCGAAGGCAGTTGCCGGTGAGGCAAATGTACCGTTTTTCTCTATCTCCGGATCTGAATTCGTAGAGATGTTTGTCGGCATGGGTGCGGCGAAGGTGCGTGACCTTTTCAAGCAGGCAAATGAAAAGGCACCGTGTATCGTCTTCATCGATGAGATTGATACCATCGGCAAGAAGCGTGACGGCGGCGGCTTCTCCGGAAATGATGAGCGTGAGCAGACACTGAACCAGCTGCTTGCTGAGATGGATGGATTTGATGCCCGCAAGGGTGTCATCATTCTTGCGGCGACCAACAGACCTGATTCTCTGGACCCGGCCCTGACAAGACCTGGCCGTTTTGACCGCCGTATACCGGTAGAGCTTCCGGATCTTAAGGGACGTGAGGAAATCCTGAAGCTGCACGCAAGAGATATCAAGATCTCCGACAATATTGATTTTAATGCTGTAGCCCGCACGGCTTCCGGAGCCAGCGGAGCAGAGCTTGCCAATATGATCAATGAGGCAGCGCTGCGCGCGGTGCGTGACGGCCGCAAGTTCGTCACCCAGAATGACCTGATGGAGAGCGTAGAGACGGTTATCGCCGGCTACCAGAAGAAGAACAAGGTCCTCACAACGAAGGAGAAGCTGATCGTTTCCTATCATGAGACCGGTCATGCACTTGTAGCGGCTCTGCAGTCCCACTCGGCACCGGTCACAAAGATCACGATCATTCCGAGAACCTCGGGTGCCCTGGGCTATACCCTGCAGGTTGATGAGGGCGAGCACAACCTCATGAGCAAGGAGGAGCTGCAGAACCGGATTGCGACACTGACCGGCGGAAGAGTCGCGGAGGAGCTGATCTTCCATTCTGTCACAACTGGAGCCTCTAATGATATCGAGCAGGCGACAAAGCTTGCCAGAGCCATGGTGACCAGGTTCGGAATGAGCGATGAATTCGGAATGGTTGCAATGGAGACTGTGACCAATAAGTACCTGGGCGGTGATACCTCCCTGGCATGCTCAGAGGCAACATCGGGCAAGATTGACCAGATGGTTGTGAAAATTGTGCAGGATGCTTACAATAAGGCGAAAACCCTGCTCTCAGCACATATGCCGAAGCTGCATGAGCTGGCGAAATATCTGTATGAGAAGGAGACCATTACCGGCGAAGAGTTCATGCAGATCCTTGAGAGAAAGCCGGAGCTGATTCCTGATCAAAATCAGCAGGCAGCATCCGGTCAGAGTGTAGCAGCTGATCAGAATCCGGCATCCGGTCAGAGCACAGCGGCCGATCAGAATGCGGCATCCAGCCAGAACAGTACCGCAAACCAGAATTCATCATCCAGCCAGAACAGTGTCTCAAACCAGAATTCTGCATCAGATTCCGGCACATCTTCTGCAGATCAGACACACTGATACAGCTGCGGCTGCCGGATTGTAAATGTTTTTGTATTAGTAGATATTATTTAGAGAAATGTTGTATAATGGGAACCGTAGCACCGACAAGGCAGTCGGTGTTCCGGTTCCTGTTTCTATTTTATATGGTAATGTTAAGGTCAACAGGTAAGTGTTTAAGACAATTATTTCATAATCAACAATCTTTTGACCTCAATAGCATAAGCATATAACTCAATAGCATGTGAGATGATTGCGCAGAAGCACAGCTGATGTGCTATGGAGCTGGTGAAAGCATATGGTCGGGGAGGATACCAGATGAGCATGAAGGAAAGTATGGAGAGCAGAATCTATGACCTGATGGATTGGGCAGAGATCGAGGCAGTGGTATATGCCGAGGAGGATGCCCCGAGAAAGGTTCTGGGACCGGTGGTCCTGCCTGAGGGAGTTCTGATCCGGGCTTTTTTTCCGGGTGAGGAGAATGTCAGTGTAAAGACTGCTTCCGGTGATGTCATTCCCATGGTCCAGGAGGATGAGGCCGGTTATTTTGCTGTGCTGCTTGATGGGCAGAAGATTCCGGATTATTCCTTTATCATTCTGAAGGCAGATGGCGATGTGGCTGAATACAAGGATCCCTATGCATACCCCTGTCAGATCACAGAAAAGGAGGAAATCCGCTTCCGGGAGGGAATCTGGGACAGGGCTTCTGAGAAAATGGGCGCCCATCTGATGAAGATTAACGGTACGGAGGGCGTGTATTTTGCTGTCTGGGCACCCAACGCGATGCGGGTGTCTGTCGTAGGTGATTTCAACAGATGGGACGGCAGGCGGCTTCAGATGAACCGTCTGGATTGCGGCATCTTTGAGCTTTTTGTACCCGGTATCAAGGCAGGCAGTTATTACAAGTATGAAATCAAGGCGAAAGCCGGCATGGTTTATCTGAAGGCGGATCCTTTTGCCTTCCGTGCGCAGCAGCTTCCGGAAGCTGCGTCTGTAATTACAGATCTGGGTTATACCTGGAAGGATGATGCCTGGATGCGCGGCCGAGAGCAGTATGATCCGGCAGCCTCTCCGATGTCGGTTTACGAATGCTGTATCGGCACATGGAAAAAGCTGCCCGGTGAGGATGGAGAGGAACCGGAAGGCTATCGCGCCATGGCGGCGGACCTGACCGCATACCTGAAGGAGATGGGATACACCCATGTAGAATTCATGCCGGTCATGGAATATCCTGATGATGCGACTATGGGATACATTACCAGCGGCTTTTTTGCACCAACCAGCAGATATGGCACACCAGAGGATTTCAAGTATCTGGTAGATACGCTGCATCAGAACGGGATCGGCGTGCTTCTTGACTGGGTACCTGGCTATTTTGCAAGAGGCAATGACGGACTTGCTTCCTTCGACGGGACTTGTCTTTATGAACATATGGATCCCAGAAAGGGTGTGCATCCGGTAAATCAGGCGCTGATTTTCAACTACGGGCGCAAGGAAGTGGAGAGCTTCATGAAGTCAAGTGCCATGTTCTGGATTGATGAGTATCATGCGGACGGACTCCGTATTCCGGATGTGTCCAGTATGCTTTACCTGAATTATGGCAGACGGGATGGGGCCTGGATTGCCAATATGTACGGCGGCAATGAGAATCTGGAGGATATCGCGTTTCTGAAGAACCTGAACAACGATATCAGGGTAAACGGTCATGGCGCAATCACGATTGCGGAGGAGACAACCGGCTATCCGGCAGTTACCGGGCCCACGACAGAAGACGGCCTTGGCTTTGACCTGAAATGGAATAATGGCTGTATTGATGACTATCTGAAATACATCCAGCTGGATCCCCTGTTCCGCGGCTCCCACCAGGATGATCTCACCTTCAGCATGGTCTATATGTATACAGAGAAGTTCATGCTTGCCCTCTCCCACAACATCCTGGAAAACGGCGGCTCCCTGCTGAAAATGATGCCGGGAAAGGGGGATGCGCTGAAGCTCTCCAATCTGCGGCTGACTTATACATACCTTATGATGCATCCGGGAAAGAAGCTTATCGCTGCCGGACAGGATTTTGGCCAGAAGGCACGTGTGGATGCGGAAAACGGTGTGGCCTGGAAGGAGCTTGACAACGATGACCAGCAGAAGATGAAGGCATTCAGCAAGGCACTGCTGAAGCTGTACCGGGAGCAGCCGGCACTATTCCAGCTGGATGACAACCCGGATGGATTTGAATGGATCAGCAATCTTGACTGGGAGCGAAATCTTCTGGTATTTCTGCGCAAGACGCAGAAGCAGGAGGAGACACTTCTGGTTGTCGCGAATTTCTCAAATGTGGAATATGACAACTTCATGGTCGGCGTGCCCTATCCGGGGAAATACAAGGAGATCTTCAACAGTGATGAGACAGCGTTCGGCGGCAAAGGCATCACCAACCCGAGGGTAAAGCTCAGCAGGGCCGTGGAGCAGGACGAGAGGAAGGATTCCATCAAGATCAAGGTTCCGCCGCTTGCAGTATCCGTCTTTCGATTTACAGAAAAAATCGAACACATAGTGCCTGGGAAAGAGGATAGCTCTGCAAAAACAGTAAAACCAGCAAAGACAGTAAAAACTGCAAAAGCAGAAAAAACAGTAAAGGCTGTAAAAACTGCCGGCCGCACCAGAACAGCGAAAAACACAAAACAATCCGGCGCTGCAGAGAAGACGGCAAAGAAGACAGTGAAGAAAACAACAGGAGCCAGAAGGACGGCTTCAGGTACTTCCGGGGCATAATAATCCAGAAAAACGGCTTCGGGTACTTCCGGAGTAGTAGTATTATTAAATAGAGAAGCACAACCACAAGCGATCCGTTCAGGATATATACAGGCAGAAGTTCCATGGACCATTTGTCAGAGCAATACCGGCTGTTAAAAGATTTATCCGAAGCAGTCAACAGCTTAGATGGCGAGGACTGTTTGACGAAGGCGCGAAGCGCCTGAGGAGTTCCGCAGCTTCACAGATAAGGATAAATCTTTGTTACAGCCGGTTTGCGAATGACGACCGGGCCATGGAACCTCTGCCTGTGTCAAACCCTGTGTTAACTCTTGTGTCAAGCCCATGTTAGTTTTCCAATAATACTTGCATTCAGTAAGCAATTGTGTTATTTTGTAAATGTTAATAGTTGACTAAAGCAGGAGTGGGCGGATTTCAGCCCACTCTTATTTATTGCCAGCAGGGCGCTTTTCAGGCGTTTTTTAAATTACTGCACAGGAAACGCCCGGGGCAGTTGTGTCGTGAAAGGAGAGATTGCGTGAGCAGCAGAACAGATGCGGTCGAGAAGCGGGCGGAAGCCATTCTGGTCCCCATTCTTGACGAGATGCATTATGAGTTCGTAGACCTGGAATATGTCAAGGAAGCCGGAACCTGGTATCTGAGGGCATATGCGGACAAGGAAGGCGGAATCACTGTCGATGACTGCGAGGAAATCAGCCATGCATTCGGCGCAAAGCTGGATGAGGAGGATTTTATTGAGAATTCCTACATCCTGGAGGTCAGTTCGCCCGGGCTCGGAAGACCCCTGAAAAAGGAACGGGATTACCAGCGCGCCAAAGGGCAGAGAATTGAAATTCACACATTCAGGATTATCAATCACGCAAAGGAGTTCACCGGGGTTCTGACCGGCTGGGACAAGGATACAGTCACCATTGCAGAAGATGAGACCGGGGAAACCATGACATTTCCCAGAAAAGACATCGCCCTGATACGCATGGCGTTTGATTTTTGATCAGTGCATAATATCGGATATCATACCAGGAGGAAAATGGAAAAATGAACAGCGAGATACTGGAAGCTCTGACGATTCTCGAGAAGGAAAAAGGAATCAGCAAGGATGCGCTTCTGGAGGCCATTCAGCAGTCTCTTCTGCAGGCATACAAGAATCAGTATGACAGAACAGACAATGTTACAGTAACGATGGATCCGGATACCTGTGATTACCACATTCTTTCAGCGAAGACGGTGGTAGAGCATGTGGAGGATCCTGTTACGGAAATTGGACAGCAGGATGCATTCAAGATTGATTCCGGGGCACAGATCGGAGATGTCGTGCAGGTTGAGATTCAGTCCAAGAGTTTTGGACGGATTGCGGCCACAAACGCAAAGAATGTCATTCTTCAGAAAATCCGTGAGGAAGAGAGAAAATCTCTGTACAATGAATATTATGAGAAGGAACACGATGTTGTGACCGGTGTTGTGCAGCGGTATATCGGCAGGGATGTCAGCATCAACCTCGGAAAGGTGGATGCAATCCTGAAAGCAAAGGAAATGGTCAAGGGTGAGAAGCTTCGTCCCACCGAGAGAGTCAAGGTCTATGTGCTTGAGGTGAGGGACACACCGAAGGGCCCGAAGATTCTGGTTTCCCGCACGCATCCGGAGCTGGTCAAGAGACTGTTTGAGGAAGAGGTCGCTGAAATCCGCGATGGTGTCATTGAGATCAAGGCAATTGCGAGGGAGGCCGGATCCCGTACAAAGATTGCAGTCTACAGCAATGATCCGAATGTTGATGCGGTCGGAGCCTGTGTCGGTGTCAATGGTTCCCGTGTCAATGCAATTGTGGATGAGCTGGACGGTGAGAAGATCGATATCATTAACTGGGATGAGAATCAGGCTTATCTGATTGAAAATGCACTGTCTCCGGCCAAGGTAATTTCTGTTCTGGCTGACCCGGATGAGAAGCAGGCACTTGTCATCGTTCCGGATTATCAGCTGTCTCTGGCCATTGGCAAGGAGGGACAGAACGCCCGTCTGGCTGCCCATCTGACGCAGTTCAAGATTGATATAAAGAGCGAGACTCAGGCACGTGAGGAAGGACTTTTCGATGAATATGCCGAGGATGATGACGACGAAGAAGATTATGAAGAGTACGATGAGGATGCGTCTGATAATGCAGATGAATCTGATATAGATGAATCTGATGCCGCTGCCACAGAGGAAATGTCTGAGGGTTCCGGTGATGCAGATACAGAGGCCGAGGATACCGCTGATTCGGATGCGGAAGCTGAAGCTGCCGTGGACTCTGTTGCAGAGGAAAATCGTGAAGAATCTGGAGAAGCAGAATAATCTGCGGCAGAGGAACCTGATACAGAGACTGCAGATACAACAGAATCTGACACAGAGTCATAATTTTTTCAGGAGGGAGCGTAGTCATTGAGCGAAGTCCGTAAGGTACCGATGCGCACCTGCGTCGGTTGTCGTGAGAAGAAGGCAAAGAAGGAACTGATTCGTATTCTGAGGACACCGGATGGAGAAATCCGGCTGGATTTTACCGGAAGGCAGAACGGAAGAGGCGCTTACATATGCGCGGATGCCGCATGTCTGGCGAAGGCCCGGAAAAATCATGGTGTGGAACGGTCCCTGGGCTGTGCGATTCCTCCGGAAGTGTTCGACAGACTGGAGGAGGAGCTGAAGCAGAATGGACAGTAAGAAGGCACGCTTTATGATCAGCCTGTCTATGAAAGCAGGCAGGATTGCAGCTGGTTCCTTTGCCGCCGAGAATGCGGTCCGGACAGGAAAGGCTGCGCTGATCCTTGTATCGCAGGATGCTTCCGCGAATACAAAGAAGAAATTTCATGATATGGCCGCTTACCGGCATATTCCGATTCATGAATTTCTCACAAAAGAGGAGCTGGGTGCACTGATCGGGAAAGGGGAGCGATCTTCCGTTGTGATCACAGATCCAGGGCTTGCCCGAGAAATACACAGGCTCTTTGAGGCGGATGTACAGGAGTAAGTCAATCACGATTCATACAATAGTCAAGAGGTAATCGATACATTGAATAATAACGAAAATGAAGGAAAGAGAATGAATGAACAGATGGGAAAGACACCGGAAGAGGACGCAAAAAAGACCTCAGGTGCCGGAGCCGCAAAGGAAGAGCATGCTGCCGGCGGTGCCAGGGATGCAAAACCGGTAAAGAAGAAGAAAAGGCTGATTGCGGTTTTCCATCCCCAGAATGCGACCAGCAAAGAGGGAAGGAACTTCCATCAGGCAATGGAAGACAAGAAAAAGAAATCCAGAGAAAAGTCCGTGAAGGCAGACCAGACAGGCAGGAGAACGGAAACCGGCAGACTCGGTGTTATGCAGGAGAGCAGCCGTGGCGGGCGTCCGGTGGGCAAGCATGCTGCAGCAGCTGGCGCTCCGATTGTAAAGGTGCCCAGACCACATCCGGTCATTCATACAGAGGAGCCTGTAAAGCCTGCAGAAGCGGAGAAGAAGAATAACATAAAGGCTGCAGCAGCACAGGCAGAGCAGGAAGAACGCAGTCAGGCTGCGGAGACCGCTGTACAGAAATCTGCGGAGATCTCTCATGAAGCGCAGCAGAGCGCACCTGCAGCGCAGAGCGCAGCAGCAAAGCCTGAGAGTACAGTCCATGCAGCACAGGCTTCCGAGGCAGCTTCCGGAGCATCAGTGACAGCTGGAGCAGCAGAGTCAAAGACTGCTGAACATCACGCAGAACCGGCGGCATCTGTATCCAAAGCTTCTGCTTCTGCAGAACAGAGCGGAACACAGATGGGCAGCACTTCTGATATTGCAGCAGAGAACCGGAACCATCAGGCACAGAGCGGCACTGGCAGAAGCTACAGCGACCGCAGCGGCAGTCAGGGCAGAAGCTATGGCGACCGCAACGGCAGCCAGGGCAGAAGCTACGGTGACCGCAATGGCAGCCAGGGCAGAAGCTACGGTGACCGCAGCGGCAGTCAGGGCAGAAGCTATGGCGACCGCAGTGGCAGCCAGGGCAGAAGCTATGGCGACCGCAATGGCAGTCAGGGCAGAAGCTATGGCGACCGCAACGGCAGCCAGGGCAGAAGCTATGGCGACCGCAATGGCAGTCAGGGCCGGAAGCCCTATGGTGACAGAAATAATCGTCCGGGAACAGGCAGCAGCCGTACTGGTTTCGGTGGCAGCCGTACCGGTTTCGGCGGAAACCGTCAGGGCTTTGGCGGGAAAAACGAGGAAGAAGGAAACCGCTTCCAGAGCCATTCCAGAAACCAGCATCAGGACCACAGGTCCGGTCAGGGCGCGGCTATGGACATGGGCCTGAAGAAGCCGTCCAGAGACAATGCCAGCCATAACAAGGATAAGGATAAGAGCAAGAGCGATCTTCGCGGAAATAAATTCACAAATGACAGAGGAACCGGACGCGGCAGCAGACATCTGCTTCCCAAGGCTCTTCAGAAGCCAACGCATAAGAAAGAGGAAAAGAAGGAAGAGAAGGTGACGGAAATCAAGATCCCGGAAAAGGTAACAATCCGTGAGCTGGCAGAGAAGATGAAGATGCAGCCTTCCGTGATCGTCAAGGATCTCTTCATGAAGGGCGAGATGTATACGGTCAACCAGGAGGTTGATTACGACAAGGCAGAGGAGATCGCAATGACCTATGATATTCTCTGTGAGCCGGAGGAGAAGGTCGATGTGATCGCCGAGATGCTCAAGGAGGACGAGGAGGATGAGAGCAAGATGGTTCCGCGTCCACCGGTTGTCTGCGTCATGGGACATGTAGACCATGGTAAAACCTCCCTTCTGGATGCCATCCGTCATGCTCATGTAACGGCAAAAGAGGCCGGCGGTATCACACAGAATATCGGTGCCTATGTCGTGAACATCAACAACCGGAAGATCACCTTCCTGGACACACCTGGCCATGAGGCATTTACAGCGATGCGTCTGCGTGGCGCACAGTCCACGGATATCGCCGTTCTCGTTGTGGCGGCGGACGATGGCGTTATGCCGCAGACCATTGAGGCAATCAACCATGCGAAAGCCGCAAACGTAGAGATCATTGTAGCCATCAACAAGATTGATAAGCCCGGCGCAAATGTGGACCGCGTAAAGCAAGAGCTTACAGAGTATGGTCTGGTTGCCAGTGACTGGGGTGGTCAGACAGAAATGGTAGAGGTTTCAGCAAAGACAGGACAGGGTCTTGACAATCTGCTGGAGACTATTCTTCTGACTGCGGATATCATGGAGCTGAAGGCAAATCCGGACCGCCTGGCAAGAGGTCTGGTACTGGAGGCAAAGCTGGACAAAGGAAAGGGACCGGTTGCAAACCTGCTTGTACAGAAGGGAACACTGCATGTCGGCGACTATATCGCCTGCGGTGCATGCTCCGGCAAGGTCCGCGCGATGACCGATGAAAACGGAAAGCGCGTGAAGACGGCAGGACCATCCACACCTGTAGAGGTGCAGGGACTCGATGGCGTTCCGGATGCCGGTGAAACCCTTGTAGCCATGGAGACCGATAAGGAGGCAAAGAACTTTGCTGCCACCTTTACAGCCGAGCACAAGAATCAGCTGCTGGAGGAGACAAAGTCCAGAATGTCCCTGGATGATCTGTTCAGCCAGATTCAGGATGGCTCCGTCAAGGAGCTTGAGCTTGTCGTGAAGGCAGATGTACAGGGATCTGTGGAGGCAATCCGTCAGTCTCTGATGAAGCTGTCCAATGACGAAGTAGTCGTGAAGATTATTCATGCTGGTGTAGGCGCTATCAATGAGTCAGATGTGACGCTTGCCGCCGCATCAAATGCGATTGTCATCGGATTCAATGTCCGTCCGGACGCAAACGCGAAGGCGCTTGCGGACCAGGAGAAGGTGGACGTAAGACTGTACAAGGTTATTTATCAGGCAATCGATGACATTGAGGCAGCAATGAAGGGTATGCTGGAGCCGGTTTACGAGGAAAAGGTAATCGGTCACGCAGAGGTTCGTCAGCTCTTCAAAGCATCCGGTGTCGGCACCATCGCAGGAAGCTACGTACTCGACGGTGTGGTCCAGAGAGGATGCAAGGTGCGGATCACCCACGGCAAGAAGCAGGTATTCGAGGGAGACCTCGCGAGCCTGAAGCGGTTTAAGGATGATGTCAGGGAGGTCAAGGCCGGCTATGAATGCGGTCTCGTATTTGACGGCTTCAATGATGTCAGTGAGGGAGACCAGGTAGAGGCTTACACAATGGTAGAGGTACCGCGTTGAGAAAAAACAGTGTTAAAAATATCAGAATCAATGAATCTGTAAAGGAAGAGCTCAGCAATATCATCCGGAATGTGGTGAAGGACCCGAGAATCGCACCCGTTGTCTCTGTGACAGAGGCGACGGTTGCTACGGATCTGAAGACCTGCCGGGTCATGATCAGTGTGCTCGGAGATGAAAAGGCGAAGGCGGATACGATGGAAGGGCTGAAGAGCTCAGCCGGTTTCATCCGTCATATGCTTGCAGTGAACCTGAATCTGAGAAATACCCCGGAACTCCATTTCAAGCTGGACGAATCCATAGAGTATGGTGTGCATATGTCCAAACGTATTGACGAAGTCATGGAACAGGATCGGAAAAGGCATGCAGAAGAAGATTGATGAATTTTTAAAGGATGTGAAAACCGTAGCGATTGCGGGTCATGTGAATCCGGATGGCGACTGCGTAGGGTCCTGCATGGGCATGTACCTGTATCTGAAGGACAATTTTCCGCAGATACAGACAGAGGTCTATCTGGAGGCACCGCGCAGGGCGTTCTATGTCATCCGGGACCTGGATAAGGCAAAGCAGGACTGCGTGGAATATCCCTGTGACCTTCTGATCCTTCTGGATATCAGCAGTCATGACAGGATCGGTGTTGCCAGCTGTCTGCTGAAGAGTGCAAAGCGTGTGCTCTGTCTCGACCACCATAAGACAAATCGGGACAGCTATACCTGGCTGTTCAACTATCCGGAGATCAGCTCCACCTGTGAGGTGGTCTGGAATTTCCTCGATTCGGATAAGATCGGTGAAAAATGTGCAGAGGCTCTGTACATGGGGATGGTACATGATACCGGCGTATTCCAGTATGCCAGTACGTCACCCCGCACAATGCGCATCGCCGCGTCGCTGATGGAAAAGGGAATTCCCTTTAGCAGGCTGATAGATGAGACCTATTATCAGAAGACGTTTGTCCAGAACCAGCTTCTCGGCAGAGCGCTGGTGGAGAGCTTTCTGATGTTTGACGGAAAACTGATTGTGTCTTGTATCCGGAAGAGAGATATGGATTTTTATCATGCAACGCCTGCGGATATGGACGGGATTGTCAGTCAGATGCGCAATACCAGCGGGGTAGAGGTATCTGTATTCATGTACGAGCTTTCGGAGGGGACCTGGAAGGTTTCACTTCGTTCCGTCGATCAGGTGGATGTGAGCACTGTCGCACAGTTCTTTGGCGGGGGCGGCCATGCCCGGGCAGCGGGCGTCACCATGCAGGGGTCCTGTTATGATGTCATCAATAACCTGACACAGCATCTCGAAAAGGATCTGCGGCAATGATAAACGGCGTAATCAATGTATACAAGGAGAAGGGTTATACTTCCTTTGACGTTGTCGCGAAGCTGCGTGGTATCCTGCATCAGAAAAAAATCGGCCATACCGGTACGCTGGACCCGGATGCGGAAGGAGTTCTTCCTGTGTGTCTGGGAAAGGCAACCAGGCTGGTGGATATGCTGACCAGTGAGACAAAGACCTATGAGGCCGTACTTCTGCTGGGAGTGGATACGGACACGCAGGATGTAAGCGGCAGCGTCCTTTCCTCTCACCCGGTTACCTGTACACAGGAGGAGCTTGGGGACTGTCTCAGGTCGTTTGCGGGAGACCAGCTGCAGATTCCGCCTATGTATTCTGCGCTGAAGGTACATGGAAGAAGGCTTTATGAAATTGCACGGGAAGGGAAAACCGTTGAACGGGAGGCCCGTCCGGTGCATTTTTACGAAATAAAGATGCTCTCCTGCCAGCTGCCAAAGGCAGTAATACGGGTCACCTGCTCCAGAGGTACCTATATCCGTACCCTCTGCCATGATATCGGTGAGAGACTCGGCTGCGGCGGCTGCATGGAGGCACTGACACGGACCCGCGTCGGTATGTTCTGCATGGAGGATGCGCTTCATCTCGATGAAATCCGTCAGAAGACGGAAGATGGCAGGCTGGGAGACATTCTGATTCCGGTGGACCAGCTGTTTGCGATCCCTTCGCTTGAGACGCTCCCACAGGCGGATTCGGCTGCCCACAATGGGAACCGGATTTCTGCATCCTGCTGCCGCGAAAAAAAGGCAGAGCATTTGCCTGAGATATCCGGAAGCAGTGCGGGTATTTCCTTTGGCAGCAGTGGTGATACTACGGAAAAAGTCAAAATTTTCGACTCAGAAGGTGCCTTTGTCGGGATCTTTGAGCGGGATGACGCGGGAAGCGCATGGAAACCGGTGCGGATGTTTTATGATCCGGGCGTATGACCGGTCAATATGAATGATTGAGCCTGCGAAGGAAGCTTTGAAGGCTTGTACGGTAACTGGGAAGCTATAGAAAACTGCGCAGAAAATATTGAGGTACGGCAGATTTGGAATACATACAGGATCTAAAAAATTATACAGGTACAAAGCCCTGCGTGATTACCCTTGGAAAATTTGACGGGGTACACAGGGGTCATCGTAAGCTGATCAGACGTGTAGTTGAAATTGCGCGTGAGCATGACTGGCAGACCGCTGTATTCACATTTGCGGTATCTCCACAGGTGTGCATGGGCGCAAGGGCACCCAGGATGCTCATGACCAATGAGGAGCGGCGGGATATTATAAGGGACCTGGATGTGGACCTTCTCTTTGAGTGCCGTTTCACAAAAGAGATGCGGGACATGGAGCCGGAGGCGTTTGTGCGCACCCTGCTGCTGGAAAAGCTGCATGTGCAGGCTGTGGTCATGGGAGATGACTTTCATTTTGGAAAGGACCGGAAGGGCGATGCCGCTGTTATGGAACAGCTCGGCAGAAAATACAATTTTATTGTCGAAGTGCTTCCGAAGGAGATGGACGGATCCAGGGAGATCAGCAGCACCTATATCCGGGAGGAGCTGTCCCAGGGGCATATGGAAAAAATAGCAGATCTGATGGGACATCCCTACTTTATCACCGGTGATATTGTCCATGGAAGAAAGCTCGGTCATTCTCTCGGCTTCCCAACCATCAACCAGATACCGGCGCCGGAAAAAATGACACCACCGTATGGCGTTTATTACTCCAGAACCTTTGTCGCCGGAAAAGTGTATCAGGGAATTTCCAACATCGGTGTCAAGCCGACGGTCGGTGGTACGGCGACAGGGCTGGAGACGTATCTGTTTGACTGTTCTCTGGATTTATACGGACAGAGGGCGAAGGTGGAACTCCTGTCCTTCCGGAGACCGGAGCAGAAGTTTGCCAGCATCGAAGAACTGAAGCTGCAGATGGACCGGGACATCCAGGCTGCGGACATCTATTTTTCCCGCGCAAAACAGTAGAGAATACCTTGTCTTCACTTTGTGAAAGTGGTAACATGAACGATATAAATACTTTGACACTGTGAAATTGTGAAGCGTCAGAGAATAACAGCGCAGGAGCGTATACTTCCTGCGGCATGTACAGGGTAAAATCCGGGGGCAAAGGACAATGAGCAAAGATATTCATAATGAAGAGGTTGATCAGCTGTTTCAGGCAATTCTGACGCTGCAATCCGTCGATGAATGTTATACCTTTTTTGAGGACGCATGTACGATCAATGAGATTCTGTCTCTTTCGCAGCGCTTTGAAGTTGCAAAGATGCTCAAGGAGAAGAAAACCTATCTGGACATTTCCAGAAAGACCGGTGCTTCCACAGCGACGATCAGCCGTGTGAACCGGTCACTGACCTATGGCAATGACGGATACGAGATGGTTTTCAGACGGCTGGGTATCAGGGAACCGGAGGATTCGGAGAGCTGATCATACACTACAAGGCATAGTTCGGAGAATTGATCGTACACTACAAGGCATAATTCGGAGAATTGATCGTACACTATAAGGCATAATGTGGTGTACGGACGATATAGAATAACAGGGGTGTCAGGTACAGGGTGTTTCTTCAGAACGCCTGTGAAGAGCCAAGGTTGTTGTGAAGAGCCAAGGTTGTAAAGAAAATGCCAGGTACCGGATGCGTTTTTGCCAGCTGTGCAAGAGCGTATCCGGTATTTTCATTCCGGTATTTTCATTCTTTATTCCGTGCTGGGAGCTGTGCGAGGATTACGCCGGAAAAGACAAGAACGCAACCCAGAATTTCCTTCCCGGAAAGTGCATCACCGAGTATGATCCATCCGGAGATCGCAGAGATGACAGATTCCAGACTCATCAGAAGAGAAGCCAGAGCGGGGTTCAGACCTCTCTGTCCGATGATCTGCAATGTGTATGCGATTCCTGACGAAAGGATGCCGGCATAGAGGATCGGTCCGATGCACAGTATCATGGCATGTATGGAGGGCGTCTCCAGAAGAAATGCCGATATGACTGACAGGGTGCCTGCTACCAGAAACTGGATGCAGGAGAGCTGAACTCCGTTTACCCGTGGAATGAAATGGTCAATGGTCAGTATGTGTATCGCAAACATGCAGGAGCATCCGAGCGTGATCAGATCTCCCCGGTTGATGGAAAAACCTTCCCGGACACACAGAAGATAGAACCCGATTACAGCCAGTATGACGGCTGCCCATACAGCGGGCGGGCATTTTTTGTGCAGAAACAGGCCGAATACAGGCACAAGAATAATGTACAGGGCAGTGATGAATCCGCTTTTTCCGGCGGTCGTATATTCCAGGCCCATCTGCTGAAAGCTTCCCGCAAGAAAGAGAATAATGCCACAGGCTGTACCTGCGACAAGCAAGTCTCTGCGGCGCTCATGGATGCTGCGGGTAATTCCGGGGACAGGCTTTCCGGTATATCCCGGTGACAGAGGATCCTTTCTTCCGACCAGCACAGCTACTGGGAGAAGGACAAGTGCACCAACATAAAATCTGCAGAAATTGTAGGTGAAGGTGCCCATGCTCTGTGCGGCAATACTCTGTGCCACAAAGGTTGTTCCCCAGATCAGGGCGGCCAGAAGCAGAAAGATGGAGTGACGGACCTTTACAGAATCTGTCCGCTGGTTTGAAGGTGTACTGCGAAAGATAGACATCGGAAAACCTCATGCATGTGAAAAGCCTTGTATAAAGGGAAAAAATAAGTTACGATGTAGAAGCTCTTTAAGACAATTGCTACTTATCATAGCATCTGAATATGGAGATTTCAAGAAATGATAGCTATCATTGATTATGATGCAGGAAATATCAAGAGTGTAGAAAAGGCACTGGTCCGGCTTGGGCAGGAAGTGACGGTAACCCGTGATGCTGATGTGCTGCGGCGCGCGGACAAGGTGGTCCTTCCCGGCGTGGGGAATTTTGGCGACTGCATGCAGAACCTGGAGCGGTTTAACCTGATACCGGTCATTCATGAGGTTACTGAAAGCGGAAAGCCCTTCCTGGGAATCTGTGTCGGCCTTCAGCTGCTGTTTGAGGAAAGCGAGGAGTCTCCGGGTGTCAGTGGCCTTGGAATCCTGAAGGGCAAAATCCTCAGGATTCCTGAGCGTGACAACCTGAAGATCCCTCATATGGGTTGGAATTCGATTCATCTGGTCCGCCGCGACGCAGAGGGCAGAGTCATAGACGCGAAAAACCCAACGGCCGGTGAAACGGGCAGGCTTTTCCGCGGGATACCGGATGAGTCTTATGTCTATTTCGTGCATTCCTATTATCTGCAGGCAGCAGATGAGAGCATCGTGACAGCCACTACAGAATACGGGGTGACCATCCATGCCTCTGTGGAAAAGGGAAATATTTTTGCAACCCAGTTTCATCCGGAAAAGAGCTCTGATACGGGACTGGCGATTCTCAGAAATTTTGCAGAACTCTGATTGCAGGAAGATAAAGTGTCGCGCATAGTACAGATGCTGAACCACGCAGGCTGAAATTGATGAGCTGCGAAAGGCAAAAATGCAGGACTGTCTACATTAAGGATGCAGGAGAGAAAATACATATGTTTACAAAGAGAATCATTCCATGCCTGGATATCAATAACGGACGCGTGGTAAAGGGCGTGAATTTTGTGAATTTACGGGATGCCGGAGATCCAGTGGAGGTCGCGAAGGCCTATGACCGCGAGGGAGCAGATGAGGTCGTTTTTCTTGATATTACAGCTTCCAGCGACCACAGACGCACTGTTGTGGACATGGTCCGGAAGGTGGCGGAAAATGTGTTCATTCCCTTTACGGTAGGGGGCGGTATCCGCACGGTTGACGATTTCCGGATGCTGCTGCGCGAGGGAGCCGATAAGATCTCAATCAATTCATCTGCCATCGAGAACCCGTCACTGATCAGCGAGGCTGCTATGAAATTTGGAAGCCAGTGCGTTGTTGTGGCAATTGATGCCCGGCACAGGGACAACGGCGATGGATGGACAGTATATAAGCAGGGCGGAAGAGTAGACGTCGGCCTTGATGCTGTGGAATGGGCTGCGCAGGCGGAGAAGCTTGGCGCCGGCGAAATCCTCCTTACCAGCATGGATTGCGACGGAACGAAGAACGGGTACGATCTGAAGCTTACCAGAGCGATTGCCGAAGAGGTCAGAATACCTGTAATTGCCTCCGGTGGCGCAGGTTCCATGGAGGATTTTTATGATGCACTGACCGAAGGAAAGGCAGATGCGGCACTTGCGGCATCTCTCTTTCATTATCGCGAGCTTGAGATCCGCCAGGTAAAGAAATATCTGCAGGGCAGGGGTGTGCCCGTCAGACTCTGACGAAAGCATCTTTATTAAGATGATTTCGCAAACACTTAACAGTTAATATTTAAGAGAGAAGGAAAGAACATGGCAGGACTGACGGGTGACTGGGAAAAAGCCATGAGGCCGGAGTTTTCAAAGCCTTATTATCGGGAACTGTTTCTGAAGGTGAACCAGGAATACCACAGCAGGACGATTTATCCTCCTGCACAGGATATTTTCAATGCTTTTCACTTTACACCGCTGGAGCAGGTAAAGGTGGTCATCCTCGGACAGGATCCATATCATGAACCCGGACAGGCTCACGGGCTTTCCTTCTCTGTAAAGCCCGGTGTAGAAATACCTCCGTCTCTTGTGAATATCTATCAGGAGCTGCATGATGATCTGGGATGCTATATTCCGAATAACGGCTATCTCGTGAAGTGGGCTAAGCAGGGCGTCATGCTGCTCAATACCGTGTTGACGGTTCGTGCGCATCAGGCAAATTCACACAGGAACATCGGATGGGAGGAATTTACAGATGCGGCAATCCGCGTGCTTGCGGACCAGGACAGGCCGATGGTCTTCATCCTCTGGGGCAGGCCGGCACAGCGGAAGGAGGAGATGATTTACAACCCGAAGCACCTGGTGCTCAAGTCTCCGCATCCAAGTCCGCTGTCAGCATACCGTGGCTTTTTCGGAAGCCGGCCTTTTTCAAAGACGAACGCATATCTGAAAAAAAACGGACTTGCTCCGATTGACTGGCAGATTGAGGACATTCCCGCAAACTGATTCGGAATCAGGAACATATCTGTAAACCGGTCTGAAATCGGAGGAATCCTGCAGACTGATTCGGAATCGAGGCGATTTCCGTAAAAAGTTCCGTACCAAAATATTACAGAAGCAACAGGAGACAGCTAAATGTCTGGAAAGAATTCAAATTCACTCGTAAAAAATGCATCCGTTCTGATGATTGCCTCCATCATATCCAGGGTCATCGGCCTTTTGTACCGGAGACCGCTGGGAACGATTCTGGGTTCAGTGGGACTTGGATATTATGGTTATGCCAGCAATCTGTATTCAATCCTGCTCCTGATATCTTCTTATAGTATACCAATGGCCACATCAAAGATTATTTCCGAGATGCTGGCGAAAAAGGAATACAGAGGAGCACACAAGGTTTTCAAGGGAGCGATGCTTTATGCTGTCATTGTGGGCGGTGTAACGGCGCTGATCTGTTATTTTGGAGGATCCATTCTTCTTCCGCAGAACCAGCAGAATGCATTGCCTGCACTTCGCGCGCTGGCGCCGACGGTCTTCCTCTCGGCCATTCTGGGCGTTCTCAGGGGCTATTTCCAGGCACACAAGACAATGACCCCTACATCGATCTCCCAGATTCTTGAGCAGATCATGAATGCCATTGTCAGTATCCTGGCAGCGTGGATCCTGATTCGTAACCTTGCACCGGAGGGCGGAACGAATGCAGCGATTTACGGTGCGATGGGCGGCACGATCGGAACAGGCGCCGGAGTTCTGGTGGGTCTCCTGTTCATGACATTTGTTTACATGCTGAACCGTGGATATTTCAGGCGGAAGATGGCCCGTGATCATCGTTCAACCGAACAGAGCTATACGGATATCATGAAGCTTCTGCTTCTGATGATCACACCGATTATTTTTACTTCCTTTATTTATAACTGCAGTGCCTATGTGGACAGTTATCTGTATTCCGCAATTCAGGGATTTAACGGTATGAACGCGGATTCCATCTCCGCAGCCTATGGAGAGTACAGCAACTATTATGTGCCGCTGGTATCCATTCCACTTGCCATGGCTTCCGCCAGCACCTCTGCCATGATGCCTGAGGTGTCCGGACAGTATGCACTCGGGAAGGTCGATGAGGTAAACCATCAGATCAACCAGACCCTTCGCCTGACAATGTTTATCTGCATTCCGTGTATGATCGGGCTGACCGTTCTGGCAAAGCCGATTATGGGTGTGCTGTTCCCATCCGCCAGTGAACTGGCTGAGAAGCTGCTTTTTGCCGGATCAATCTTTGTCGTGACTGATTCCTTTTCGATCGTTACAGGCGGCGTGCTTCAGGCAATCGGAAAGCAGCATGTGGCGCTTGTGAACGCCGGAATCTCTCTGATCGTAAATATGGCATCCCTGGCGATCATGCTGTTCGCACAGCCGAAGCTGGATATCTATGCGGTAATGCTCTCGAATATTGTCTTTTCCCTGGTCTGCTGTCTGATGAATATTCTGTCTATGCGGAAGTATCTGCGTACCCGGCATGAACTCCGGAAGACTTATGCAGAGCCCCTGGCTGCATCAGCTATCATGGGTGTGGCAGCATGGCTGGTGTATACCGCTCTGTTCCATCTGACCCGCCGTCCGTTTATCGGGCTTCTGGTTTCAATCCTTCTGGCCATTGTCGTTTACCTGGTTGCCTATGTTGTGATCTCCAGGACAACGGAGGAAGAGATGTACCGGTTCCCGATGGGCGGCAGAATTGTGAAGTTTATGAAGCTGCTGCATGTGTATCGATGAAAAAGGTAAACAGAGCACTGGTCCGGTCTCAGAACCATATGTATTATTCACTGCTGTTGTTACATAAATATTAATACTGATTTTTACTGTTACACAAATGTTAAGATTGATTTCCCACGTTTCCACAAGATATTGTGCGCAGTGCATCTCTGGGACACAAATTAACAATTGATGGACAGATCTCGTAAAAAGCTTGCAAATAAAGCCTTTTTTTGTTTCGTAACATGTGCTATAATCAGAAGCATTCAGAGAATGCAGGCTGATTTGACCTGGCCTGGATGAGAAAAGAGGGAGCGGAACAATGAGAGGGGCCAAAAATAAAATTACAAAAATATTAATCACTGTTGCGTTAACGTTAAGCATGCTTGGCTGTGCGACAAGTGTATTTGCCGCCGGGCGTGATCTGGTTGGAGGGGGAACCACCAGGATCGTTGTGCGTCAATCTTCTGCATCTGCCTCTGCAGGTGCTTCTGCGTCGGGCACAGCATCATCCGGTAATGCCGGTGCTGCCTCAACGGCGGATGATTCAGTATCTGCTGGTCAGAACGCGGCTTCCTATGTTTCAGAGCAGACAAACGTCTCTGCGGCACAGGAGGAGACACAGAGCAGTGCCGCACCAGCTACTACCATAGCTGCTGGCAATGCCAATACTGGCTATATCGATATGATCACACCTTTCCTGGTGCTCTTTGTCTGGACATTCCTGTTGTTCTGGGCACTGACCATCACCCTGATCCGTCGTTCCAGAGACAGACAGAATGCAAAATACCATGAGGAGAACCTGGAGTTCTACAGAGCTGTGCACACAGACATCGACCTTAACAGTATTCTTACGATTTGACTGGCATCTCCAATCCATATAGTTTATATAGTTCGAAATTTAAATGGTTTGAATTCATACGATTTGAGCATTGAAAAATTGGAAATCCGGATAATCTGAAAGGCTATGCTGTACAGGAAGAATGCCTGTGCGTCAGAATTAAAGATCGGCAGAAGGACTGTTACACCAGCGGTTGTTTTTTGCAGGTGTACAGTCCTTCTTTTTGCCTGAATATATCTGCAGAAAAAAATCCTGGTAATGAAGGCAAAAGCAAACTGAAAGCAAGAAAGACCAGAAATAATACAACAAATAATCAAAAAAGATCAGAAAAAAATCAGAAGGAAAAGAATGAAATAATAATGTTGTGGAGGAACTGACTAATATGGATATGCATAAAGAAATGCCTGCAGCACAGACGGGAGAAAAAGGAAATTGCGCTGAAACACAGACAGAAGAAAAAAGAAATGTAGAAATACATACGCAAGAAGAGATAGATTATGCAGAAGCAGAACATGACCATGACCACATGCATACCCACCATCATCAAAATACAAAGGCAGTGATCAACCGGCTTTCCCGCGCCATCGGACATCTGACGATGGTAAAGAAGATGGTAGAAGAGGGGAGGGACTGCAGTGAAGTTCTGATCCAGCTCGCCGCAGTGAAATCCGCCCTGAACAGCACTGGAAAGGTAATACTGAAGGACCATCTGGAGCACTGCATGGTGGATGCAATAGAGAGTGGTGATATGAAGGAAATCGAGGCCCTGAATCAGGCCATAGACCAATTCATAAAATAAGAATAAGACGAGCCATCGATCAATTCGTAATAAACATGATAATGATATACAGAACATCATGCAATTTATAAAGTAAACGCTTTAGCGAAAAGCAGGCAGACATTTTATCGCCCCTTTGTCAGAGCATTACCGACCATTACAGTCGGTTTGCGAATGACGACAGGGCGGAAAAATGCCTGACTGCTCCCGAACTTATCTATCTGGCGGCCATTTATTCAGAAATCCCGGATAACCTGAAAGATAAAGAACTTTAAATAATAGGAGTCATCCTGAGAAGCAAAGAGAATCGGATGGTCCGGTGCCTGCGTCCGGAATTCCACCTGCCGCAGCCGCACATGTGCGTCATGCGCAGCCTGCGCAATGGTCGATGCGAAGAGCTCCTGATCCATGAAGTGCGAACAGGAGCAGGTGGCAAGATAGCCGCCGTCGCGTACCAGATGCATGCCGCGCAGATTGATCTCACGGTATCCCCTTACTGCGGCCTTGATGGAAGCGCGGGATTTGGTGAAGGCCGGCGGGTCCAGGATTACGACATCAAAGGTTTGCCCCTGCTTCTCCAGATCCGGCAGAAGAGAAAACACATCTGCCACTTCATACTGAATCCGGTCATCCAGGCCATTGAGCCTTGCGTTCTCCTTTGCCTGTGCGATTGCCGTGTCAGATGCATCCACAGACAGAACGTGCTTTGCGCCGGCGTAAGCAGCATTCAGACCGAAGGATCCTGTGTGTGTAAAGCAGTCCAGCACATCAGCACCCTTGCAGACTGGCCAGATGGCACGGCGGTTCAGCTTCTGGTCCAGGAAAAATCCGGTCTTCTGCCCGTCCTTCACGTCTACGATATAGCGTATCCCGTTCTCAGTGATTTCTACATTGGTGTCAAAGGGGGCAGAGAGGAAACCCTTGATTCTCGGCAGCCCTTCCTTTTGGCGCACCTTTGCGTCGCTGCGCTCAAAAATGCCCCGGATCCGGATTCCGTCATTAGCGAGAACCTCTGTCAGCGCCTTCAGTACAATATCCTTCAGCCGTTCTATTCCAAGCGCCAGCGACTCCACAACCAGGATGTCCGAGTACTTGTCAACGGTCAGCCCGGGAAGCGCATCGGCATCGCCAAAGATCAGTCTGCAGCTGGACGTGTCAATAACCTTTTTTCTGTAATCCCAGGCATCCTGCACACGCCTTTTCAGTAGCGCAGGTGTGACAGCTTCGTCCTTCTTTCGTGTCAGCATACGGACCCGGATGCGGGAACTTGTGTTGATAAAGCCGTAGCCCATGAAATATCCGTCGAAATCCCTTACCGCAAGAATGGATCCGTTTTCAAAGGTCCCGTTTACGGAAGCAATTTCATTATCAAAAATCCAAAAGCCGCCTTTCTTCAGCGTACGCCCCTCGCCCTTTTTCAGGATTACGGATGCATCCGCAGCAAGATCTGCTTCTGAATCGGTGTCGATGTCCATTTCAAGTATATTTTCAAGCTGTTTTACTTCTGTGATTTCACTCATAGCGTCTCCTGAATATTTATAATGCTTTTTCCTGCCTGTGCAGCAGAGTCCTGTTATAAGACCGGCAGCGCCCGTGCAGTTCTGATTATTTAGGTGAATTGTAACAAGTATAGCAGAAAAAACATGCACCTGAATATAAAAAACTTTGAAAACCAGAAGCTCTATGGTATAATACCCGTAAATGCAAAAAAATCAGCATGCGAAGAACGAGGAGGCTCATTATGAAGCACATTAAGACATTAAATACCAGAAATCTTCAGAATTCTGTAAAGGATGGCGGATGTGGCGAGTGCCAGACATCCTGTCAGTCAGCCTGCAAGACATCCTGCACCGTAGGAAATCAGACCTGCGAGCATGCAGCAAAGTAAGAATTGCAGAATTAAACAGGGAATCACATGCTAAGGTGTTCCTGTTCCAGACGGAGCGGGAACACTTTATTCTTGTATGACCATATTGAGAGTTAGGAGATAGTTTTTTGATACATTTATATAAGAATAACGGTTATGATATCTGTCTGGATGTGAACAGTGGATCAGTCCATGTCATCGATGACCTGACCTATGACGTCCTTCAGAAGATGGATGAGGGAAAGAGCCCGGATGCAATTCAGTCAGAGCTCTCCGGAAGCTATGATGTGTCCGATATCTCAGAGGCAATCAGTGAATGTGACATGCTGAAGCGCCAGGGCATGCTTTTTACAGAGGACGCCTATCGGGATGCCATCGAGCAGTTCGGTGAAAGACCGACGGTCGTCAAGGCACTCTGTCTGCAGATCGCCCATGACTGCAACCTCGCCTGCAGATATTGCTTTGCGGATGAGGGAGAGTATCACGGCAGACGCGGTCTGATGTCCTATGAGGTCGGCAAAAAGGCTCTGGATTTTCTGATCCGCAATTCCGGGAACCGCCACAACCTCGAGGTGGACTTCTTCGGCGGAGAGCCGACGATGAACTGGCAGGTTGTAAAGGACCTCGTTGCTTACGGACGTTCCCAGGAGAAGGAACACAACAAGAAATTCCGTTTTACCCTGACCACGAACGGTGTACTGGTGAATGATGAGATCATGGATTTCTGCGACCGCGAAATGGGCAATGTCGTGATGTCCGTAGACGGAAGAAAATCAGTACATGACCATATGCGCCCGTTCCGGAACGGGAAGGGAAGCTACGATCTGATAATACCGAAGTTCCAGAAATGGGCCGAGAGACGGCATCAGGACAAGTATTATGTGCGTGGCACCTTTACCCATTATAATCTGGACTTTGCAGCGGACGTGATCTCACTGGCCGATCTGGGATTCAAACAGATTTCCATGGAACCGGTTGTGGCTCCGCCAACGGAGGATTATGCAATCCGTGAGGAGGATGTACCGGTAATCTGCGAGCAGTATGATATCCTTGCCCGTGAAATGATCCGTCGTGCAAAAGAGGGCAGAGGATTCAATTTCTTCCATTTCATGATTGACCTGTCCGGCGGACCCTGCGTGTACAAGCGTCTTTCCGGCTGCGGGTCCGGCGGAGAGTATCTTGCAGTCTCCCCATGGGGAGATCTGTATCCATGTCATCAGTTTGACGGCAATACGGATTTTATTCTCGGAAATGTAGATGATGGTGTGACGCGTCCGGACCTTGTGGAGCAGTTCAAGAAGGTAAATGTCTACTCGAAGCCGGAATGTTCAAAGTGTTTCTCCAGGTTCTACTGCTCCGGAGGCTGTGCAGCCAATTCCTACAATTTCAAGGGGAATATCAATGATGTCTATGACATTGGCTGCGCACTTCAGAGGAAGAGAGTGGAATGTGCGCTGATGATCAAGGCCGCCCTCGCTGATGATGAAGGCAATACAGAAATGAAGATCGATGGATGATTTTTTGGTGACAAGAGGACAAAGAAGATGAATAAGAAACAGAGTATTGCAGTGCTGATCATTACAGCTGCTCTTACGGTACTGCTCGGATTTACCGTGATCTTTGGATGGGGCAAACTGCATACAGGTTCCATGCGGAATATCCGGACGGGCCTGGACCTTTCCGGAGGTGTGAGCATTACCTATGAAGCGACAGAGTCGAATCCTTCCACTGAGGATATGCAGGATACGGTTTATAAGCTGCAGCAGAGGGTTACAACCTACAGCACAGAGGCAAACGTCTATCAGCAGGGTCTCAATCGTATCAATGTTGAGATTCCCGGTGTAACAAATGCCAATGAGATTCTGGAGGACCTGGGAACTCCCGGATCGCTGACATTTCAGGATGCAGATGGCAACACGGTTTTGGAGGGAACAGATATTGCGGATGCACAGGGTGTTTCAACCACAAACCAAAGTACGGGCGTACGGCAGTACATTGTAGAGCTGACGATGACCAGTGCGGGTGCAAAGAAATTTCAGCAGGCGACGGCAGATAACGTAGGCAAGACCATCTCAATCATTTATGATGGGCAGACTGTCAGCTCGCCGACCGTTGAGCAGGAGATCAGCGGCGGCAAGGCGCAGATCACCGGCATGAGCTCTCTGGAGGAGGCGCAGAAGCTTGCTTCCTATATCCGTATTGGATCTCTGTCTCTGGAACTGAATGAGATTTATTCCAATGTTGTCGGCGCATCTCTGGGACAGGAAGCACTTTCAACCAGTGTCGTTGCAGGTGTGATCGGTCTTCTTCTTGTCGTGCTGTTCATGATCGTCATCTTCCGCATGTCCGGTGTGGCTGCGGGCTGGGCGCTGGTCATCTTTACATTCCTGGACCTTGGGTTCATGAACGCCTTTGACATCACGCTGACACTGCCAGGCATCGCCGGTCTGATCCTGACCATTGGTATGGCTGTAGATGCGAACGTTATTATCTACACCCGTGTGCGTGAGGAGCTTGCCACAGGCGCCGGGCTGCACAGCTCCCTGCGGGCTGGTTTCCACAAGGCATTTTCTGCCATCTTTGATGGGCAGATCACGACGCTGATCGCGGTGGCGGTGCTGTACCTCATGGGTACCGGAACCATTCGCGGATTTGCTACTACGCTGGCGATTGGAACGATCCTGTCCATGTTCACAGCGCTGGCTGTTTCCAGATGGCTCAGCTATGCCTTCTATGGCATCGGGATCCGGAATGTCCGCTTTTATGGCACAACGACACACAAGAAGACACTGCATTTTGTCGAGAAAAGAGCCATCACTATGGCGATTGGTCTGGCTCTTATGATTTCTGTTCCGATTGGCATGCTCGTATATTCCTCAAAGGGAAAGCATGCGATGAACTACAGTCTGGATTTCATCGGCGGAACGGCGACCACTGTGGATTTTGGCAAGGATATGAGCCTGACGGATCTGGACAATGAAGTGGAACCGGTTGTGTCCAAGGTTACCGGCAACAGCGATATTCAGTTCCAGAAGATTTCCGGAAGCACACAGGTCGTGATCAAGACCACCGAGCTGGACCTGGACAAGAGACAGGAGCTGGATGATGCGCTTGCTTCTAACTTCAGTACAGTTGATGAATCCACGATCACTTCGGAGAATATTTCATCGACGATTTCCGGCGAGATGAGACGGAATGCAATTCTGGCAGTCGTTATTTCGGTTATCTGCATGCTGTTCTATATCTTCATCCGGTTCCGTGATATCCGCTTTGCATCCAGTGCGGTTCTGGCGCTTTGCCATGATATTCTGGTTGTCGTTGCGTTCTATGTATGGACAAGGGCATCGGTAGGCAGCACATTTATTGCGGTCATGCTTACGATTCTCGGTTATTCGATAAACGCGACGATCGTCATCTTCGACCGTGTGCGTGAGAACCTTCGTATTATGAAGGGAGACAGCTACAGAAATATCGTAGACGCGTCGATTACGCAGACGCTGACACGAAGCCTGTACTCCAACCTTACAACGTTTATCACCATCTTCGTACTGTTCGTGATGGGCGTCAGCTCGGTTCGTGAATTTGCACTTCCGATCATGGTTGGTCTGGTTGCCGGAACGTTCTCGTCCGTCTTCATCACCGGCCCGCTCTGGTATATGATGAAGACCAGAAATGGAAAGAAGGATATTGTTCCTGCCATTCAGGGCACATCCGGTGCGCAGAAGACTGCCTCCGGTACGGAAGCGGCACAGGAAACAGCAGCAGCCGCAGGTACCGGGAAGGGCAAGCATATCAAGAAGGACAGATCTGAGCTGTCCAGTATCAAACCGAAAAAGGGAAGAAACAAGAGATTCTGACCGGAAATGAAACCTGTAATCAGGCTGTCGCATCTGCCTTTTATCCAGAGGGGTGCGGCAGCCCGTTTTCGTTGTATGCAAAAGGCTGCCTGATCAAATATTTTCCTGATCAGATGTATGTAACGCATGACTTGCATATATTTTTTAATATTGGGGTCAAAAGAAGTATGCTCCTGAAATTGTCTTGAAATTCTCGCGGTTTCGACAAGCAGGAGGTACTACGGTTCACTTGACTTTTACCCTTACAAAATATAAAGAGAAAGGGAATTGACAGGATGGATGAAAAATGGGTAGTTGCCGCAAAAAGAGCGGATTTTTCGGGAATTGGCGCACGGTTCGGGATTGACCCGGTACTGGTGCGGCTGATCCGCAACAGGGATGTCTTCCGTGAGAGCGATACTCCGGAAGAAGCAGATGAGAAAATCCGCCGATACCTGTCTGGCGGCCTGTCTGATCTATACGACCCCTCTGTCATGAAGGATATGGATAAGGCTGGCAGGACGATTCTTGATGCGATACACAGCGGAAGGAAAATCAGGGTGATCGGCGATTATGACATCGATGGGATCATGTCATCTTATATACTGGTCACAGGCCTGCAAAAGCTCGGCGCGTATGTATCGGTAAGGATTCCTGACCGCATACGCGATGGGTACGGTCTGAATGAGGAGCTGGTCAGGAACGCTGCTGAGGACGGCATTCGTCTGATTGTCACCTGTGACAACGGCATTGCGGCTGCCGATCAGATCCGGATCGCGCATGCACTGGGGATGCAGGCAGTTGTCACGGACCACCATGCTGTTCCATTCCGTGAGGGCGAAAACGGAAAGCGGGAGTACCTGCTTCCTGACGCGGAGGCAGTTGTCAATCCCCACCAGGAGGGAGACCCGTATCCTTTTCCGGACCTGTGTGGCGCTGGTGTTGCCTTTAAGCTGATCTGCTATCTGTATGATCTTGCGGCACTTCCGGACCGGGAGGCCGAAAAGGAGAAGCTGCTGGCGTTCGTGGCGATCGCAACGGTGGGCGATGTCATGGACCTGAAGGATGAAAACCGTATCCTGGTGCGGGAGGGGCTGAAAAGGCTGCGCCACACTGACAATCCGGGATTGTGTGCGCTGATCAGGCAGTGCAATCTGGATCAGGAAACGCTGAATACCTATCATATCGGATTTGTACTCGGCCCCTGTCTGAATGCGAGTGGAAGACTGGATACCGCGGAACGCGCCCTGCGCATGCTGCTTACCGGAAATGAGGATGAGGCAGAGGAGCTTGCGGCAGATCTTGTGAGCCTCAATGTGAGCAGGAAGGCCATGACTGCGGATGGTGTGCAGGAGGCCATTGCGATGGTGGACAGCACAGAATTGAAAAATGACCGCGTGCTGGTTGTTTTTCTTCCGGACTGCCATGAGAGCCTGGCCGGCATTGTGGCCGGAAGGCTGCGGGAGCATTACTACAAGCCTGCATTTGTGCTCACGCGTACAGAGGAGGGGGTAAAGGGATCTGGAAGGTCCATTGAGACATATTCCATGTATGAGGAGCTGTGCAAGGTCAGGGATGTGTTTACCCGGTTTGGAGGACACCCGATGGCAGCGGGCGTATCGCTCCCGGAGGAGAATGTAGATGTATTCCGGAAAAGAATCAATGCCGTGTGCACACTGACAGAGGAGCAGCTGACGCCAAAGGTAGTCATAGATGCCGCAATGCCGGTTTCCTACATCCGTGAGGATCTGGTCCGGCAGCTTTCTCTGCTGGAACCCTGTGGCAAGGGCAATACGAAACCAATCTTTGCGGAGAGCCAGATGCAGGTACAATCTCCGAGAATATTCGGAAAAAACCGGAATGTCTGCAAGATGAAGGTTGTGAACAGGGACGGCTTTGTCATGGAGGCGGTCTATTTTGGCGATGCGGATACATTTGCTGATTTTATCACAGGACGCAGTGTTTCCCTGACCTATTATCCGGAAATCGATACATGGAGAGGCAGAAATCAGCTGCAGATCCGGATTCTTTCCTATCGGTGAGGACTGGTGGTCTGCTGTCGAAAATATTGCGGCGGTTTGTATTTGATGCTATACTGAGGTTTACGCTGGTGGCGGTTCTGGTGCAGGAAGTATCCCTATGAGGAAGAACGCGCCGCATAAATAAGTTAAGGGAGATACAGAATATGAAAGAATTAAAAGATTATGTAACGACAATTCCGGATTTTCCGGAGCCCGGTATTATGTTCAGAGACATTACCAGTATTCTGGATGATGCAGACGGGCTGCAGCTTGTGATTGATACACTTCAGAAGTATCTTGAGGGACTGGATTTCGATGTGATTGCAGGAGCGGAATCCAGAGGTTTTATCTTCGGCATGCCGCTGGCCTATAATCTGCACAAGCCCTTTGTGCTGATCCGCAAGAAGGGCAAGCTGCCAAGAGAGACCATTTCCGAGACATATGATCTGGAATACGGTCAGGCAACCATCGAGATGCACAAGGATTCCATCAAGCCGGGACAGAAGGTGGTTCTGGTCGATGATCTGATTGCTACGGGCGGCACAATGGAGGCAGCGGCTCATCTGGTCGAGAGACTGGGCGGTGAGGTCGTCAAGATGGTATTTGTCATGGAGCTCGCGGGTCTGAAAGGCAGAGAGCGTCTGTCCAAATATGATATTGACTCCGCAATTATCTACGAGGGCAAGTAATTATTTCGTCTGCACCTTGCGATAGGTCCTCTGGACATGCCAAGACAGGTGATCTGCAGAGGGTGGGTGCAGGACAGAGTTTTTTGGAGATAACTGAAGGTACGTGAAGGGTCCGGAAATTTTTTCTGGCTTGCCGGGTTTGGAGAATGCCTATGGATATTGCCGAGAAGCAAACACCGATTGATCGGGAAAAGCTGCGCATAGAAGATGAAAAACTGAAAAAAGATGTGGCAGAAGTGGATGCAAGTCTCAAGACCATGGATGATTTTCTGTCACCGGACAAGCTCTACGATGAACTGATCCGCAGTGTGAAAAAGTACCACCCCTCCACGGACCTGTCCATGATTGAGAAGGCGTATCAGGTCGCGTATCAGGCACATAAGGACCAGAAACGCAAGTCCGGAGAGCCGTACATCATTCATCCCCTGTGTGTTGCAATCATTCTGGCGGACCTTGAGCTGGACAAGGAGTCCATTGTCGCGGGTCTGCTGCATGACGTGGTTGAGGACACGGTGCTCACCAAGGAGCAGGTTGCGCAGCTTTTTGGCGATGAGGTAGCCCTGATTGTCGATGGCGTCACAAAGCTCGGTCAGCTGAATTATTCTGCGGACAAGGTGGAGGAACAGGCGGAAAATCTCCGGAAGATGTTCCTTGCCATGGCCAAGGATATCCGTGTCATCATGGTGAAGCTGGCGGACCGCCTTCACAATATGCGGACGCTGCAGTACATGAAGCCGGAAAAACAGCTGGAGAAGGCGCGGGAGACGATCGATATCTACTCGCCGATTGCACAGCGTCTCGGTCTTGCAAAGATCAAGAACGAACTCGATGATCTTTCCCTGAAGTATCTGAAACCGGATGCTTACTATGATCTGGTGCACCAGATCAATCAGAAGAAATCCGAGCGGGAGGCTTTCGTAGAGGAAATCGTCGAGGATGTGCGTGTTCAGATTGAAAATGCCGGCATTGAGGCGCAGATCTACGGACGGGCAAAGCATTTCTTCAGTATTTACAAGAAGATGGTGAACCAGCATAAGACGCTGGACCAGATCTATGATCTTTTTGCAGTCCGGATCATTGTGGAGACGGTCAAGGACTGCTATGCGGCCCTCGGTGTGATTCACGAGATGTATACGCCTGTTCCGGGACGGTTCAAGGATTATATCGCAATGCCGAAGCCGAATATGTATCAGTCCCTGCATACGACGCTGATCGGTCCCAACGGTACGCCCTTTGAGATCCAGATCCGTACCTTTGAGATGCACCGTGTGGCTGAATATGGTATCGCTGCCCACTGGAAATACAAGGAGGCGTCGGACGGCAAGACACCTGGACCGGAGCAGGAGGAGGAAAAATTAAACTGGCTGCGCCAGATTCTGGAGTGGCAGCAGGACCTCTCTGACAACAGGGAATTCATGAGCCTTCTGAAGAGCGATCTCAACCTGTTCAACGAGAATGTCTATGTATTTTCTCCTGCGGGTGATGTCAAGACACTGCCGGCAGGTTCCTGTACCATCGATTTTGCGTATGCAGTGCATTCCGCCGTTGGAAACAGGATGGTTGGTGCCCGGGTCAACGGCAAGCTTGTGCCCATTGAGACGGAGCTTCACAATGGAGACCGGGTGGAAATCATTACCTCGCAGAACTCGAAGGGCCCCAGCCGTGACTGGCTGAAGGTTGTGAAGAGCACGCAGGCGAAGAACCGTATCAACAAGTGGTTCCGGGAGGAGAAGAAGGAGGACAATATTCTCCGGGGCAAGGAACTTCTCACGAGCTATGCACATTCAAAAGGAAGGACAATCAGTGATCTGCTGAAGCCTGCATATACGGAAAAAGTCATGCGGAAATATGGCTTCCAGGACTGGGATTCCGTTCTTGCAGCGATCGGTCATGGCGGTCTGAAGGAAGGCCAGGTCATGAACAAGCTCGTGGAGTGCATGGAGCGGGACCGCAAGATGCACATGACGGACGAGGATGTCCTGAATGCCGCGTCAGGCGGCGCACAGGCAGCGGAGAGGGCAGGAACAGAGGATCCGGAGGTTCTGAAACACAAAGGCGGTATTACAGTCCGCGGGATCCACGATGTAGCAGTTCGTTTCTCCAAGTGCTGCAGCCCGATACCCGGAGATGAGATTGTTGGCTTTGTAACCCGGGGAAGAGGCATTACCATTCACCGGACAGACTGTATCAATATCATGAATCTTCCGGAATCGGAGCGGAGCAGGCTGATTGAGGCGGAATGGGCACCGGAACAGGAAAAGGGAGAATCCTATTCTGTCAGTATCGTGCTCTACGCGAACAACCGCACCGGCCTTCTGGTGGATATCTCAAAGATTTTCACGGAGCGCAATATCGATCTCTCTGCCATGAATGTCCGGACCAGCAAGCAGGGGACGGCTACCATTGATATGACCTTCCGGGTCAGAAGCACAGCAGAGCTGAGGGAACTCACGGAGAAGCTGCGTCAGATCCCCAATGTCCTTGATGTGGAGAGACAGAAGGGATAAGTACGCAGACAGCAGAAGCGGATGCGCTGACAGCAGAGATAAGTACACGGACAGCAGAAACGGATGCACTGACAGCAGAGATAAGTACACGGACAGCAGAAACAGGTGCACGGACGCAAGAGAGAAAGTGACCAGACCAAGTGGTGTACAGCAGGAGAGAAAAAATGGCAGATATGGAGGTTCAGAGCCTGGTTCTGGGCATGGTCAGGACCAATGTTTATCTGGTAAAAAACAAGATTACAGGAGAGATTCTGGTCATTGATCCGTCCGACAGCCCGGACCAGATTGTACAGAAGATCCATGAGATGAATGGAAAGCCTGTCGCGATTCTCCTGACCCATGGGCATTTTGATCACATCGGTGCCTGTGATGCGATCCGGAAAAGGTATGGGATCAGGGTCTATGCGGAGGAGCATGAAAAGGAGGTCCTGTCAGATCCGTCTGTCAATCTTTCTGCCTCATGGGCTTCTTCTGTGGCGGTTCAGGCAGATACTTATCTGAAGGACGGAGATGTGATTCATCTGGCCGGGTTTGAAATCCATGTGATCCATACACCGGGACATACCATTGGCAGCTGCTGCTATTATTTTCCGTCAGAGCATGCGCTGTTCAGCGGGGACACACTGTTTTGTGAGTCCTATGGGAGAACGGATTTCCCGACGGGAAGCGGACGGGATATGGAGAACAGCGTTCGAAGACTGCTTACGGAGCTTCCTGCGGATACGGCTGTCTATACCGGACACGAGATGTTTACAACAATTGCGCGTGAGCAGAAGTACAATCCGCTTGCGCAATGACTGCGGATGAGGTGATGAAATGGCGCTTCGATTCACGCTTCAGTTTAATCGAAGAGAATTCGAATATGATGTATACAATCTGATCCGGGCCTTTTATCCGATGTCAGAGGTTGTAATCTGGTATGCCGGGGAGGAAAGGCCGGCGGGGAGCTTTGACGGTGATTTTGTCGTGACCTACTATGACACCCATGTAAGCTTTTCCACCAGCGTAAATGGCCCCATGACGTCCATTCAGTTTCTGACCGGATGGGAAGACAGGATACGGACAAAGAATGAAGTCAAGCAGCTGGTATACCATATTCTCTCAGAACAGACAGGCCATACGCTCCCATGGGGAGACCTGACTGGAATCCGTCCGACGAAGATTGCGATGAAGCTTCTGGAGGAAGGCCATTCGGATGAGGAAATCCGCCATGAAATGGAGCAGACTTATTTTACTTCGGAGGGCAAGATCAATCTTGCCCTTTCGGTTGTGCACAGAGAGCAGGAGATACTGCGCCGCATGCACCTGAAAAAGGGATACAGCCTGTATGTTGGAATTCCTTTCTGTCCTACGATCTGTCTGTACTGCTCCTTCGGGTCAAATCCTCTGGGACGGTGTAAAGACATGGAGGAGCCTTATTTTCAGGTTCTGTACAGGGAACTTGCCTTTATTTCCGGAGAAATGAAGGATTTTACGCTGGACACGATCTATATCGGCGGCGGAACGCCGACTTCCGTTTCTGCAGAACGGCTGGATGAGCTTCTGTCTGTACTTGGAAGAAATTTTGACCTTGACCATCTCGCAGAATTTACGGTGGAGGCCGGGCGTCCGGACACCATCACCGATGAAAAGCTCCGCGTGCTGAAATCTTATCCAGTGAGCCGGATTTCCATCAATCCGCAGACCATGAACCAGAAGACACTGGACCTGATCGGCAGGAAGCACACAACGGAGGATGTCATCGAAAAATACTACATCGCCAGATCGATGGGCTTCGACAATATCAATATGGACCTGATTGTCGGGCTTCCCGGAGAGGGTGAGCCCGAGGTGGCGTACACCCTCAGCGAAATCCGGAAGCTGGATCCGGACAGCCTGACTATTCATTCGCTGGCATTGAAACGGGCGACCAGGCTGAATCTGTTCAAGGATGCCTATGAACCGGTATCCTTTCAGAACTCTGCCGCGATAATGGACCGCACGGCAGCATGCGCTGCGGAGATGGGTATGCAGCCGTATTATCTGTACCGCTACAAGAATATGGCGGGCAATTTTGAGAATGTCGGGTATGCAAGACCCGGCAAGGCAGGCATCTACAATGTGCTGATCATGGAAGAGCAGCAGAGCATCCTTGCGGCCGGTTCCGGTGCCTCTACCAAGTTTGTCTTTGATGAAGGCAGGCGGATCGAGCGGGCGGAGAATGTGAAGGACCTTTCCAACTATGTGCAGCGTATCGATGAGATGTGTCAGAGAAAAAAAGAAGGAATTGACGCGTATTTGAGGCATTAACGTATCATATGAAGAAGAACAGGACAGAGAAGGACAATCTGGAGAGGGAAAAAGAAAAGGCCGGGAAAAAGGGCACGGAAAAAGGCGAAGAAAAGGCTGGGAAAAAGAGCACGGAAAAAGGTGGAGAAAAAGCCGGGAAAAAGAGCACAGACAAGGGAAGAGATAAGAATCGGAAAAAAACCAGGGGCAAGGCTGGAGAGAAAGCCGGATCCAAAAATAAAGGCGGTAAAAAAACTGGGATCGAGTACCGATCCGCCAAACATGGTCTCGACAGGATGCCCTATCATAATACAAGGCATTTGTTCGGGAGCAAGATGTCCGAGCAGCTGGAGCATGGGAAACAGGTCAGCAGCCTTGCCTATGAGGTAGGCAGAGAACTGGGGCTGTCCGATGATGCCTGCATGGACCTGATCATTGCCGGCTTCTTCCATGATATTGGAAAAACGGAGCTCGCCGAGGAAGAAGAGGGAAAAAGTACACTTCTTGTTGAGGAGATGAATTCGGTCAGGCTGCATCCGAGAGTGGGGTATGATATTCTGAAGCGGCACGGATTTTCCGAGGAGATCTGCAGGGATGTTCTGTATCACCACGAGAACGTGGATGGAAGCGGTTACCCGGAAAACCTTGAGGGCCCCAATATCCCCCTCGGGGCTTGCATTCTCCGTGTCTGTGATGTATTCTGTGCATTGATTCAGGATCGGCCCTATCGCAGAGCGTTTCCACCGGAGACGGCGATGCAGATGATGATCGAAGAAGTAGAGAAATACGACCTGAGAGTTTTTCTGGCATTCCAGCGGGTTCTGCACAGGAGTCCGGATGGCAGGGTTTCCATGCCTGAGGTACGGCCGGAAGTGAGAGGAGTTTGGAAAAAATTATGAAGCTTACAAAGAAGCCAGTGACCGGCATGAAGGATATCCTTCCCCGTGAGATGGAAATCCGCAATTATGTCATCGGATTGATCAATGATACCTATTCAAAATTCGGATTTACACCGATCGAGACACCCTGTGTGGAGCATATCGAGAATCTGAACAGCAAGCAGGGCGGCGAAAATGAAAAGCTCATTTTTAAAGTTCTGAAGAGAGGAGAGAAGCTGAAGCTCTCTGAAGCAAAGACGGAGGCGGATCTGGTAGACAGCGGACTGCGCTATGATCTGACGCTTCCTCTTTCCCGTTTTTATGCGAACAATGCCAGTGAGCTTCCAAGTCCCTTCAAGGCGCTTCAGACCGGCAACGTATTCCGCGCAGATCGTCCGCAGAGGGGCAGGTTCCGTCAGTTCAGACAGTGTGATATCGATATTCTGGGAGAGTCCTCCTACCTGGCGGAGATTGAGCTGATCCTTGCAACGACAACACTTCTGGGAAAGCTGGATTTCCACAATTTTACAATCCGCATTAATGACCGCCGCATCCTGAAGGCTATGGCCGCCTACAGCGGATTTCCGGAGGAATCCTATGACGAGGTTTTCATCATCCTCGACAAGATGGACAAGATCGGAATGGAGGGCGTGGAGAAGGAACTGATCGAATCCGGCTATGCAAAGGATTCTGTCGATAAATATCTCGAGCTTTTCCGCATTATTACACCGGATGCCGCAGGGGTGCAGACGGCAAAGGAGAAGCTTGACGGATTTCTGAATCCGGTCTATGCAGATGACCTGATCACCATTATCAACAGTGTAGAGGCTGTCAGAACTGCAGATTTCCGCATGGCCTTTGATCCGACGCTTGTGCGGGGCATGTCCTATTACACCGGTCCTATTTTTGAAATTTCCATGGATGAGTACGGCGGATCCGTCGGAGGCGGCGGAAGATACGATGAGATGGTAGGAAAGTTCATCGGACAGAGCGTACCGGCAGTGGGATTTTCCATTGGATTTGAACGGATCATCATGCTTCTTCTGGAGAGAGGCTTCCAGGTTCCGGGGTCTGCCGTGAAGAAGGCTTATCTCGTCGAGAAAAAATGCTCCTCTGAAAAGATTCAGGAAATCGTCCGCAAAGCGATGCAGGAGAGAGCAGAGGGGAAGACCGTGAATCTGCTCGTTATGAAGAAGAACAAGAAGTTCCAGAAGGACCAGCTCACGGAAGAAGGTTATACGGAGATCGAAGAAGTTTTTGCAAACTAAGTGTGGAAGACAGGGCTTTCATAGCACTGTCGTCATTCGCAAACCGGCTGTAACAAAGATTTATCCTGGTCTTTGAAGCTGCGGAACTCCTCAGGCGCCAAGGCGCCTTCGTCAGACAGTCCTCGCTTTTTACTTCATCGATAGTGCCCGGATAAATCTTTTAACAGCCGATAATGCTCTGACAATGTGCAATGAAAGTCCTGTCTTTTTGTAGACATTGACAGGCTTCCTTTACTGGTGATTTTCATGTCGTCAGTTTCAGGATGTATGGCTATAAATATTGATTCTTTATATTAAATTGCAAGGAGACTAGGAAAATGGCAGAGAGTATGAAGGGTATGAAACGTACCTGCAGAGTCGCCGAGGTGACCGAGGATATGATCGGCAGCGAAGTGACGCTGATGGGATGGGTGCAGAAGAGCCGGAATAAGGGTGGCATCATTTTTGTAGATCTGCGGGACCGTTCCGGTATTATGCAGCTGATCTTTGACAGCAATCAGACAGAGGAAGACTGCTTCAACAAGGCGACGAAGCTTCGTTCTGAGTTTGTCATTGCGGTCAGAGGTACTGTTCGCAGACGTGAGGGTGCTGTAAACGAAAAGCTTGCAACAGGTACCATGGAGGTACTGGTAAATTATCTGAGAATTCTGTCTGAATCCGAAACTCCGCCATTCCCGATCGAGGAGAACAGCAAGACAAAAGACGAAATCCGTCTGGCGTACCGTTATCTGGACCTTCGCCGTCCGGACCTTCAGAAGAAGATGAAGCTTCGCTCTGATGTCGCATATTACACTCGTGAGTTTTTCCACAATGAAGGATTTATGGAGATTGAAACACCGATGCTCGGAAAGAGCACTCCGGAGGGTGCCAGGGACTATCTGGTTCCCAGCCGTATTCATCCGGGCAGCTTTTATGCGCTGCCGCAGTCTCCGCAGCTCTTCAAGCAGCTGCTGATGTGTTCCGGCTATGACCGTTACATTCAGCTTGCCAGATGCTTCCGTGATGAGGACCTCCGTGCCGATCGTCAGCCTGAATTCACGCAGATCGATATGGAGCTTTCCTTCGTGGATGTCGATGATGTCATCGATGTAAATGAGCGGTTCCTGAAATATCTGTTCAAGAAAACACTGAATATCGATGTGCCAACACCGATTCAGCGTATGCCCTGGATTGAGGCCATGAACCGCTTTGGCTCCGATAAACCGGATGTTCGTTTCGGACTTGAGCTTGTAGATGTATCTGATGTGGTCAGAGATTTTGATTTCCCGGTATTCCAGAATGCACTTGCCCTGAAGGATGGTTCCGTGCGCGGTATCAATGTGAAGGGCCAGGGAGACATGGGACGCAAGCAGATTGACAAGCTTGTGGAAATCGCGAGAGGCATGGGTGCTGGCGGTCTTGCCTATATCCAGCTTAAGAATGACGGCTCCGTGAAGTCATCCTTTGCAAAGTTTATGACAGAGGAGCAGGAAAAGGCACTGATCCAGGCTATGCAGGGTGAGAAGGGAGATCTCCTGATCTTTGCGGCAGACCTCAACAAGATCGTGTGGAATGTGCTTGGTCAGCTGCGTCTGCACTTCCGTGATACTCTCGGCCTTGTCCGGAAGGATGACTACCACTTCCTTTGGATCGTTGAATTCCCGCTTCTGGAGTGGTCCGATGAAGAGAACCGCTACATGGCGATGCATCACCCGTTTACCATGCCGATGGAAGAGGACTGGGACAGAATCGACACGGATCCGGGTTCCGTCCGCGCAAAGGCGTATGACATTACACTTAACGGTGTGGAGATCGGAGGCGGCTCTGTCCGAATCCATCAGGATGATATTCAGGAGAAGATGTTCGAGGTGCTCGGCTTTACAAAGGAGCGGGCATGGGAGAATTTCAAATTCCTTCTGACTGCATTCAAATACGGTGTACCGCCGCATGCTGGTCTTGCCTACGGACTTGACCGTCTGATCATGCTCATGGCACAGACAGACAACATCCGTGACGTCGTAGCCTTCCCGAAGGTTAAGGACGCATCGGATCTGATGACAGAGGCTCCATCCAGGGTAGACCAGAAGCAGCTCGATGAGCTGGGGCTTCAGGTTCCTGAAGAACAATAATGGAAAAATAAGCATATTGTAATAAATAGCTTTCCGTGGCACTTTATTATGTCTGCGGGAAGCTTTTTGTATTTCGTGGTGTTTATTGTATTTTTTGTTTATAGTAACTTTAATCCTGTCCTGGCCGATGGAAATACTGACGACAGGGCTATGAAATCTCGCCTTTTTACCATACTGCCGGATTGTACTTGACGTATAGTGTACTAAGGAATATAGTACACCATATACACGCGAATTCTGTCAGAGAGGAGGAGAAGGTATTGGTTGCGATTGATTATCAGGACCGGCGGCCGATCTATGAGCAGATTGTTTCGCATTATGAGATGCTGATCCTTAAGGGGGTTCTGCAGCCGGATGAGAAGATACCCTCCGTTCGCCAGATGGCACAGGAGCTGTCGATCAATCCGAATACGATTCAGAAGGCCTTTACCGTCCTGGAGAAGGAGGGCTACATCTACACGGTAAAGGGCAGAGGAAATTTCGTATCCGGTGATTTCTCCGCCCTTGCGAAGCAGAAACAGAAGCTGTGGAAGGAAAAGATGCGGGGATGTCTGCGTGAAGGAAAAGAGATTGGTATTGGCCGTGAGGACAGTATCCGCCTTGTCGATGAAATCTATGGAGGGGAGCAGCGATGCTTGAATTAACAAATCTTTCAAAAGCGTTCCGTGACATTCAGGCTGTTCATGAGGTTACTGCAGCGATCGCGGACGGAGAGGTTTTCGGTCTGGTAGGAACAAATGGCGCAGGGAAGAGCACGTTGCTGCGTCTGATTGCCGGTGTACTGAAGCAGGACAGGGGAAGTATTCTGATTGACGGAGAGCCGGTCTGGGACAATCCGGAAATCAAGGCACAGATCTGCTTTATACCGGATTCCGGTTATTTTCCCGTTAATTCTACGCCGCTTACAATGATGCAGCTCTGGAAAATCATCTATCCGGATTTTCAGGAGAAAAGGTTTCTGGATTTCTTGAGAAAAGCCGGTATCAGTGAGAAGCGCAGGATTCAGACCTTTTCGAAGGGTATGAAGAAGCAGCTGTCTCTGTTTCTGGGCATCTGTGCCAATACAAAATATCTGCTTTGTGATGAGACCTTTGACGGACTTGACCCTGTGGTTCGGCAGGCAGTCAAGGGCGTCCTGGCATCGGAGATCCTGGACCGTCCTTTTGTACCGGTAATTGCCTCCCATAATCTGCGGGAGCTGGAGGATATCTGTGACCATGTCGGACTTCTGCATAAAGGCGGCATCCTGCTCTCAGAAGCCCTGGATGACATGAAGGGAAATATGCAGAAGGTGCAGCTGGTGGTGCAGGATCCTATGCAGGAAGAGACTCTGAAGGCACAGCTGCATGTGATTCTCAGTGAGAAGCGGGGCTCCATCCTGACCATCATCGCCCGGGGATCCTATCAGGAGGTTATGGATGTGATTGAGCGGACGCATCCGGTTTTTGTGGAAAATCTGCCGCTTACACTCGAGGAGATCTTTATTACGGAAACGGAGGTGGCTGGCTATGATGTCCGCAGCATCTGCAAATAAGAAAAGACGTTTCATGATGCAGGAGATCGGGATTTCCTGCTGGCTGCCTGTACTGATCTGCGTAGCGGGGTTCCTTCTTTATCCTGTGAGGCTGCTGTTGCGCATGAATGCGGTCAATTTTTATGTGGATGAGGGAAAAAATTACGCAGAGACGCTCCACACGCTCAGAACGCATACGCTGCTTTCTGACCTTGGGAGCAGAGATCCGGTGACGGCACTCGCGATTCTGATCGCCGCCATTCTCTGTGCCTGCACGATGTTCTATTATCTGGATTCCAGAGAGCAGACAGACTTTTATCACAGTCTCGCCTTTACCCGCAGCGAGCTGTACCGCGTGCAGTTTACAGCAGGCTGGTTCTCTGCTGTGGTGCCTTACCTGATTAATGTGATGTTAGCCTATTTTCTGGCTGGAGGTATCTTTGGTCTGCTGAGCCTGACGGGGTTTGTGGCAGTCCTCAGGGCTGTGCTGTTTTTCCTTCTGGCTTTTTCAGCTGTATACGGGGTCTGCGTACTGGCAATGCTTCTTGCAGGAAGACTGCTTCTTGGTATTCTGATCAGCTTCTTTTTCCTGGGCTACGGACCGGTCTGCTATTTTGTGATCAGAACGCTGATTATAGAAAACCTGCAGACCTATTGCAGTTATGCCGATGTGTCCGACTGGATCGGCTGGCTTCTGTCACCCTATTCTGTGCTTCTGCTGCATCAGGGTCAGGGTTCGGCATCCATGAATGCCATGATTACGGATGGTGGTGTCCGCAATGGTATGATTGTGGCTTTTCTGGCAGGATACCTTCTGCTTTCCTGGTTCCTGAGTGACCGGCTGTACAGAGTACGGCCTTCGGAGACAGCAGGCAATGCATTGATCTCACCAAAATTCGGTTCGGCAGTAAAGGTCATGATCAGTATTCCCGCCGGCGTATTTCTGGGTGCTTTGTTTTCATACTCGACCGATGTGCCGAAGAAAAGCTGGGTGGTTTTTTCACTGATCATGGTATTCCTGATCAATGGTGTGATAGAATTTATTTATAGCCGGGATCTGCGGAGTATCCTGGCACATTGGATTTCTCTGATTGCGGAGCTGGCCGGTGCGGTTCTTTTTATTGTTTTGCTTCTGCTGCATCCAAACACCTATGATACCTGGCTTCCATCCGTGGATCAGGTTTCCTCAATGGCAGTGATTTCCAATTCCGGTATGCAGGATATTGGCGATTACAGCTATAATCTGAATGCAGGTGTGAATACGCTGGCCCTGTTTGATGAGGTGGAAACGAAAAATGCTGATCCTGTCTATGCACTTGCCAGGGCTGGCATTGCGCAATTGACTGAACAGGGAAGTACATCTGATACCTATGCGCAGGAAGGGTATGTGAGTGTCTGCATCAGATTCCGGCTGACAAATGGAACTGTCAGGTACAGACAGTATGTGGTATCAGATCAGGAATATCAGAAGGCAGAGATGGCACTTTCCGAGGATGCGGCATGGAGAAAAGCTGTTTATCCGGCCAACCACATAGATCCTTCTGAAATTGAAACGGTGACCGCTGCTCCATGGTCTGTGGCAGGCGGAACAGGAACAGACCTGGACCTGTCGGGCGGGGAAATCCGTGAACTGATACAGGACCTCGCCGCAGATACAAATGAGATGACGATTGCGTCCATGCAGGGGGAGACACCGCTTGGCATTCTGGAACTCACACCCACTGACTGGAACAATGGTATCGCAGAGGAGACGAGTGATCTGGACATCTCCACACTTTATATCTATCCGGGGGCACAGAGGACACTTGCATTCCTGCAGAAGCAGGGCATCAGTCTGACCACACAGGACAGCTCTTCTATCGTGTCGGCGGATACGGACACCTCCGGGATTATTTCGCTGAATGTGAGTACGGCAAGCGACAGCTATGTGATCACAGATGCTGAGGATATCTCGAAGTTTCTGCAGCACTGTGCGCAGAGCAGACAGGCCGATATCATGCAGGATACGTCCTGGTATTATCTGGAGGTGACCTACAAGGATACTGCGGACACGAGATACGCGTATATCATACCGGATAAGACGGCACTTGCGATTCTGAATAAATATATGGTTTCTGAATAGAAAAGGGTGCATGGACTGGACGGGGAGAATGACCTGCCTGTCGGAAAGGAGTATTATGAATAAGAAGAAGGTTGTGATTCTGATCCTGATTCTGGCCGCTGCGGGAGCTGCTGTATTTGGCATTTTCCGCTTTATAAAGGGGAAAAAGGACAAAGCTGCCGATTCGGGAGAAACGGCCTATGTAGAGCAGGTCTCAAATCTAGCGGATACCGGGTCTCTGGGTATGAACAACCGGTATGCAGGGACCGTGGAGTCTCAGGAGACGTGGTCGGTGAATAAAAATGCGGATGCAGAGGTAAAGGATCTGAATGTCAGTGTCGGTCAGGAGGTAAAAAAAGGAGATGTCCTTTTCACCTATGATACGACGAAATACCAGCAGGACCTGGAACAGGCCAATATCGATCTGCAGAGACTGAACAATGAATATACATCAATGGGTCAGACAATTGCCACCCTGACGAAGGAAAAGGCAAGTGCCAAGGCCTCCGACCAGGCGGATTATACCATACGGATCCAGCAGCAGCAGCTCTCTCAGCAGCAGAAGCAGCTGGAGATACAGAGCAAGCAGCAGGACATCCAGAAGCTGCAGAACAATATCGACAACGCCTCTGTCAAGAGTCAGTTGGATGGTGTTGTCAAGAGTATCAATGATGGAAGCTCTGTATCTTCAAGCAGTACGGACACTTCTTATATCACAATCATCAAGACCGGCGACTACCGGATCAAGGGCACGGTCAATGAACAGAATGTAGGCTCTCTGTCTGAGGGAACGCCGGTCATTGTGTATTCCAGAGTGGACAGCAGCAAAACCTGGAAGGGAAAGATCACCAAGGTAGATACAGAAAATAAGGTGACCGATTCCAGTAATTACGGGTATTCCGACAGTTCCTCCGGCAGCACGAATTATCCGTTTTATGTGGAGCTGGAGAACAGTGACGGACTTATGCTTGGTCAGCACGTCTACATGGAGCCAGATACCGGCAGCACCGTCGATAAGAGCAAGGGTATCTGGATCGGTTCGTACATGGTAGACCAGAGTGATCCGAAGCATCCCTTTGTCTGGGCGGCAGACAAGAGCGGAAAGCTGGAGAAGAGATCGGTTACGCTGGGAGAGACGGATCCGGCGACGGACGAGGTGCAGATTACCGATGGCATTACGATGGAGGACTCACTGGCTATTCCTTCCTCAGAGCTGAAGGAGGGAATGACAACCGCACCGATGAGCGAGATGCCTTCTGAAGCAGTGTCGGGATCCTCTGTTTACGGGGGATCCTTCAGCAGCAGTGTGATTTCCGGGAGCTATTACGAGGATGTTGTTTCTTCTTCAACGTACAATGAGACGGAAAGCAAAAATGACCCGGCACTTTCCGGACAGACGAATACCAGCAGTACAGCATCATCGGAAGGCGGTGTATCTGCAGGGCAGGAGGAGACCGCGGAGGATGCAGGCACGGGGATGACTGCGGATTAAGGAGGTGCGGACGTGATCCTTTCATGCAGACATATCTATAAGACTTATATTCAGGGAAAGCTGGAAGTCCCGGTTCTCAAGGACGTGAATTTTTCCATGGATAAGGGAGAGTATGTGGCAATAATGGGACCCTCTGGTTCCGGAAAATCCACGCTGATGAACCTGATCGGCTGTCTGGACAAGCCGACCAGCGGTGAGCTGATTCTGGATGGCAAGGATGTCTCAAAGCTTTCCGATAACGCACTGGCAGATCTGCGGCTGGAAAAGATCGGTTTTGTCTTTCAGAATTTCCAGCTTCTGCCCTATATGACGGCACTTGAGAATGTAGAGCTTCCGCTGACATATGCCGGCATACCGAAGAAGAAGCGCAGAGAGCTGGCAAAAGCGGCGCTGGAAAGAGTCGGACTGGGAGAACGTCTGGATTTCAAGCCCAATCAGCTCTCGGGAGGACAAAAACAGAGGACTGCCATTGCGCGGGCCATTGCGAATCATCCGAAAATCATTCTCGCGGATGAACCCACCGGTGCATTGGATTCAAAATCCGGCCGGCAGGTCATGGATCTCTTTGAGGAGCTGAACCATTCCGGTTCAACAATTCTGATGATCACACATGATGCCCAGATCGGGGCAAGAGCCCAGAGAAGGGTGGAGATCCGGGACGGTATTCTCTATCTTCCAGGGCAGGAGAAGGAAGCAGAACAGAAGCTGAGAGAAGAAGAGAGCAGAGCTGCTATGCAGGAAGGAGGTGAGCCGTCTGATGAAGGCTAAGAAGGTGATTTCCATCGTTCTGACCGGAGCAATTATTTCAGGAGCCGGTTTTGGTATCACCAAAGCGGTCAGCCTGACTACCTCACAGAATACAGTGACGGTGTACAAGGCATCGCTGCTGAACTACGGAGGATATTTTGGCGACAATGGCCAGACGATGCAGGGCATTGTGACCACGGATGCCAGCCAGAACATATATGTGACGGATACAGAACAGATCAAACATGTCTTTGTCAAGGCGGGACAGGCAGTCCATGAGGGAGATGTACTTCTGGAATACGATACGGCCAGGACCAATCTGAACCTGCAGCAGGAGAAGCTGAACAACCAGCAGATTCAGCTGAATATCGAGGTGGCGGAAAAAAACCTCTCGACACTGCGCAGCATGAAGCCGGTAAGTGAAACGGTGGAGCCTGACAATTTTATTCCGGTCGACCCGGACATTGTGGATGATGGGAATACAGATTCCGATGATAATGGCATCATTCCTGATGACAATGGTACAAATCCGGAAGACAATGGTGATGATGCCGGAGATGACAGCGGAAATAAGACAGAGCCGAAGAAGGACGATCAGGAGAAACCGGTGCGCTATTCTGAGCTGACAGCAGATTCGAAGCCAAAGAATCCGGATACAGCGGACGGCACGGCGGAGAATCCGTATCTGTATCTCTGTGAGCCGGATACGAACGGGAAAATTACGATCGGCACCGGCTTTATCAAAAGCGCTCAGGCGGATGCCGAACAGAATAATCAGAAGAATAGATACATTGTTCTGGCTATTTTGGACAAGGATGATGAAACCGAAAATGCCTGGATGCAGGATGTGCTCAAGCTTGATCCAGAAAAGCCGATCACTGTGGATGCGGCAACCGGCAAGGCGGATTTTGCGGACCTTTCCAGCATGACAGCAGATCAGATTGCGAAGGCACTGGAGGGTGTTGAGGATACGGATAAACTGGTTCAGGCGCTGGAACAGTTTAATGGGGATGACGATAAGCTCTCTGCGATTCTGAAAAAAATGGATAAGGAAACCAGGGTGAAGCTGCTGCAGGCACTGGAAGAGCAGCAAAAGGAGGATGATGCATCTGCAACGCCGACGCCCGGAGCATCTGTGACGCCGACCCCCGAAGTATCTGTGACGCCAGCAGCATACCCGGAAAAATCATCCGGTACAGGCACTGGAGAGACAGCACCAGCCGCTGGCACAGGTTCGGAAAAAGCCGGCGCAGCATCAGATGTATCGCCCACGGCATGGATTGCAGATGGGAATTCTGCTGTGGCTGAAACGGCAGTATACAGGACGATCACGCCCTTGTCAGACAGGAAATCTGCAGCAACAGCAACGGAGGCCATTGCGCGCTACCTGCCTGCAGCTTCCACAGAGGGTGGAATGTATGGCAGCAATGTGCTGACTGCGGAAACTCAGACGGGCAGCAGCTCGTCATCGGATTCATCAAACTCTGATGCGGGCAGCAGTACAGACAATACCGGCCTGATTTCCAAGGATACACAATATACGGCGGATGAGCTGAAACAGGCCATCAGAGACGAGCAAAGCCAGCTGTCTGACCTGAAGCTGGATCTTCAGGAGTCTGATCTGAAGGTCAGAAAAGCAGAGCAGGATGTCACCGACGGTGTGGTAAAGGCCAAGATGAATGGCATTGTCAAGTCTGTCGGCGACCCAGAGAATCCCCCAACAGACGGTTCAGCGTTTCTGCAGCTTACCGGTGCGTCCGGATTGTATGTGAAGGGCGGCGTCTATGAAAACAGGCTCTCGTCCATGAAGGAGGGATCCGAGGTTACAATCACATCCTGGCAGAGCGGCAATACCTATACCGCTACTGTAAAGAGTATTTCTCCTTACCCGGATACCAGCGGAGAGCTTGGCTCTGACAGCAGCAATTCCGTGTATCCGTTCATTGCCTATATTGATCAGTCGGACGCCTCATTGTCAAACGGGGAATATGTACAGATCACGATGCAGTCCGATGCATCTGCCGATAACACTGAAGATGCAGCAGGTGAAACTTCCTCTGCAACAGAGGGGACAGAGAACATTGCCGGGAGTACTTCCGTTTCCTCTGGAAGCGCAGATAATATCATAGGCAGCACCTCTGGTGTGACGGAGGAGACTGCAACGGATGGAGAATCTGATTTTTATCTTTATGGTGCCTTTGTTCTGGATGAAAACGGAACGAAGTATGTATATCTCAGGGACCAGGACAATCGTCTGAAAAAGCAGGAGATTCAGGTTGGAAAATATCAGAACGGTGCATATGAAATCCTCTCAGGTGTCACACTTTCGGACTGGGTGGCATTCCCTTATGGCAAAAACATCAAGGAGGGGGCGCCGACAAGAGAGGGATCGGAGGAAGATCTGTATTCATAATTTTCCGGAATCTGAACAAGGAGATTGATATGATAGAAAATCTGAAGTTTTCCTTTCAAAGCATATGGGCACACAAGATGCGTTCGTTCCTGACCATGCTTGGTGTGATCATCGGTATTGCTTCGATTATCGGCATTGTATCGACGATCAAGGGAACCAATGAGCAGATCATGCAGAATCTGATCGGGGCCGGGAACAATAATGTGACGATCTCCCTGAAGCAGGGAGACAGTGACTATTGGATGGATGGAGGGGCACCTGCCGGTGTTTCCCAGGTATCAGACGATCAGAAGGAACGGATCCGGAAGCTCGATAATGTGGCAGATGCGTCCTTCTACCTTTCACGAAGCTATTCTGACAGCGTGCAGGCAGGCAACAACACCCTGGACAGTGCGCAGATGCTTGGCATTGATACGCATTATCTGAACACAACCGGTTATGTTGTCTATGCGGGCAGGCCTTTTACCGATGTCGATTACAGCGGGTTTCACAAGGTCGTGCTTCTCGATGAAACGGCGTCAAAGGTTCTGTTTCCGGATGGCGACGCACTCGGAAAGATCATGACGATCAAGGGAGAACCATATACCGTTGTCGGTCTTGTCCGGAAGGAGCAGAAGTACCAGCCGACTTATGACTCCCTGCAGGATTATATGACCTATGCCGGGCAGGAATCCGGCAAGGTTATGCTGCCGGATGCGGACTGGCCCATCAGCTACAATTATGATGAGCCGCAGAACTGCGTTGCACGAGCGAAGCGAACGGAGGACATGAGTCAGGTTGGAAAAGAAGTACAGGAAATCATGAATGAATCTGTCTCGTCCACAGGTACAGACAGCACGGGAGACTCCGCGATCAGCTATCAGGCAGAGGACCTGCTGGAGAAGGCAAAGAACAAGCAGCAGCTGGCTGCCAGCACGAATAACCTGCTGATCTGGATCGCCAGCATTGCGCTGCTGGTCGGTGGAATCGGCGTGATGAACATCATGCTTGTCTCTGTGACAGAGAGGACCAGTGAAATTGGCCTGAAGAAGGCGCTTGGTGCACGAAAAAAACGCATACTCGCCCAGTTCCTCACAGAGTCAGCGGTTCTGACAAGCATGGGAGGTATCCTTGGTGTTGTCGTGGGCATCATTCTGGCGGAGGTGATTTCCAGAAGCTCCGGTACACCGGTGGCGATCAGTATTCCTTCGATCTTCATTGGCGTCGGATTTTCCATGGCAATCGGTATTCTCTTTGGACTGCTTCCTTCTATCAAGGCAGCAAACCTCAATCCGATTGATGCGCTGCGGAGAGAATAAAACTTGTGCTGTAAGGGGCAGAAGGTATATGCTCATGAAATTGTCTTGAAATTCTCACGGTTTCGACAAGCAGGAAGTACTAAGGCTCTTCAATTTTGCTAAAGGCGTTCAGAAAAAGTCAAAACTCGCTGCATTCTGCAGCTCAGACAGTTGACTTTTTCTGAATAACGCAAAATTTCATCACCAAGTACTTCTAGCATGTCTGCAAATGTTCGAATTTCAAGACAATTTCTTAAATACTTTCCTTTGATCTTAATATCATGCCTATAGAAAAGGATAAGAATAATTCAAAAATACACGCCTTGTGCAGGGCAGGAACAGAATCCTGCGCAGGGCGTTCAATTTTGAAGCCAGGAAACCAGGCTTCGTATTCAGATAAATTCAGAATCCAAGGTCCTCGCCGACCATGATGATGGTGATGCGGCCCGGGTGCTTGCTGTATCTTGTGATGATCTCCTGGCAGCAGATGGTATCCGGGCTGAGACAGTTGCCGCAGGTACCTGTCACGGAACATGGTGTCTTACATCCGAGGCGGACACAGTTTGGCGGGGTTGCGACGTTGTGAATGCGCTGGAAGGCCTCCGGAATATCGAAGGCGAGCTTGTTCATGCCGGTTACAATGATGACATGGGCAGGTCCCTGGATCAGAAAGCAGACGCGGTTACCGTTGCCGTCGATGTTGACCAGCTCGCCATCCTTTGTGAAGGCGTTTGTACTCATCAGGAAATAATCTGCCATCATCTGCCGTGCCATCATCTCACGTTTTTCCTCAGGCGTCTTTGCGTCTGTCCTTTCAATAAAGGCGTAATCTCCTTTTTTCAGGGCTTCCTTTATCCCGCATTCTTCAAGAGTTTCAGAGCCCCCATAGGTTACGGAAGCACCCTGCGGAATCAGTTCCAGCACTTTTTTTCGTGCATCCTCTTTTGAGTCCACATAATAGGCGGTCATGTTTCTTTTCTCAAATTTGCGGATCATACTCTCGCCGAGATGCCGGTAGTTCAGCTGTTTTGGTGTCATGGTTCATCCTCCTTTGCTTGAAACTTACTATTGTTTCCATTATACTATAATCTGGCTCGCAAGAGAATTGTTAGATTACTTTCAATTCTCTGGGAGTAACATGGACAGAGGTAATACAGTCGTATGAATATTTTGTTTTTTATCACGCCCAAGGCGGAATGTGCCTATATTCAGGCGGAGGCCTCTCTCAGGCAGGCGCTTGAGAAGATGGAATACCACAAATACACGGCGGTTCCGGTGCTTGACAGCAGGGGACATTATGTCGGAACGATCACCGAAGGCGATCTTCTCCGTGTGATCAAGGAGAAGTATGATCTCAGCCTTCACGACGCGGAGGACATCCGGGTCAGCTCTGTTCCGCGAAGGTGGAGGATGGACCCGGTCAATATTAACTGCAATATCGAGGATCTGGTACAGATCTCCATGAAGCAGAATTTTGTGCCTGTCGTGGATGATGAGAATGTTTTTATCGGTATTATCACGCGAAAGGCGGTCATTCAGTATTTTTATGAGAAATTCAGGAAATACAAGGATGAACTATCTAAGATGGAACAGAAGGACAGGGACTGAGGCTTATTCAGCCCAGTAAAAAGGAAGCATAGGTATGAATAAATTAATTGAAAAAATCAATGCAGAGACAGCGGAGGCGTTTCAAAAGGCGGGATATGATCCGAAATATGCCAGAGTTACCGTTTCAAATCGTCCGGACCTCTGCGAGTATCAGTGCAATGGTGCAATGGCGGCAAAGAAGGAGTACAGAAAGGCTCCGATTCAGATTGCGGAGGATATCGTCGGATTTCTTGCGGATTCCCCGGTGTTTGAAAAGGCTGAGGCTGTAAAGCCGGGCTTCATCAATATGACAGTCCGCAGGGATTTTCTGGCCGGATACATCTCTGAGATGGCGCAGGATCCGGAGATCTCCGTTGAAAAAACAGCGCATCCGGAGACGGTCGTGATTGACTACGGCGGTCCGAATGTGGCAAAGCCGCTGCACGTGGGACATCTCCGCTCTGCGATCATCGGTGAGAGCATCCGCCGCATGGGACTGCGTCTGGGACATCACATGATCGGTGATGTGCATCTGGGAGACTGGGGTCTGCAGATGGGTCTGATTATCACGGAGCTCCACGAGAGAAAGCCGGAGCTTCCTTATTTTGATGCGTCCTATACAGGTGATTATCCGGATGAGGCGCCCTTTACGATCAGCGAGCTGGAGGAGATCTATCCGACAGCCAGCAAAAAGTCCAAGGAGGATGAGGCCTATAAGGAGAAAGCCCTGCAGGCAACCGCAGAGCTTCAGAGCGGACGGAGAGGGTATCGCGCGCTCTGGAAGCATATCATTGCGGTGTCCGTATCAGATCTGAAGAAGAATTACGAAAAGCTGGATGTGCATTTCGATCTCTGGAAGGGAGAGTCGGATGCACAGGCATACATTCCGGACATGGTGCAGATGATGAAGGACAAGGGCTTCGCCTATGAGGATCAGGGAGCCCTTATTGTGGACGTGAAGGAGGACTCTGACCAGAAGGAGGTGCCGCCCTGCATGATTCTCAAGTCGGATGGTGCCGCCCTGTATACAACCACAGACCTGGCAACCATTGTGGAACGGATGCAGGATTTTGATCCTGATGAGATTCTGTATGTCGTTGACAAACGCCAGGAGATGCACTTTATCCAGACTTTCCGCTGCGCACGCAAGACGGGACTGGTAAAGCCGGAGACAAAGCTTACGTTTCTGGGCTTTGGCACGATGAACGGAAAGGACGGGAAGCCGTTTAAGACAAGAGAGGGCGGCGTCATGCGTCTGGAGACACTGATTGCGGACATCGACAGAGAGATGTACCGCAAGATCGTGGAGAACCGGAGCGTGAAGGACAAGGATGCTGAGGACACAGCAAAGATTGTCGGTCTTTCCGCCATCAAATATGGAGACCTCTCCAACCAGGCATCGAAGGACTATGTGTTCGATGTGGACCGGTTCACTTCCTTTGAGGGAAATACAGGCCCGTACATTCTCTATACGATTGTGCGGATCAAGTCCATTTTGAAAAAGTTCGCAGAGGAGGGCGGCACCCTTGATGGCGCTGAAATTCTGAGTGCATCAGGTGATACCGAGAAGAAGCTGATGCTGCAGCTTGCCCGTTACAATGAGGCACTGACCGGAGCCTTTGAAGAGAAGGCACCGCACAGGCTCTGCGCGTACATTTATGAGCTGTCCAATAATTTCAACAGCTTTTATCATGAAAACCGTATCCTGACGGAAGAGGACGAGAGACAGAAAAAGTCCTGGCTGCTTCTGCTGAAGACTGTGCAGAGAGCATTGGAGGATGCAATTCAGGTTCTCGGCTTCCGTGCGCCGGAGGAAATGTGACGTCTATGGAGAAAATGGTTCTCTTTGATTTTGATGGTACGCTGGCAGATACAGGACCTGGCATCACGAAAAGTGCACAGTATGCGCTCGATCAGATGAGCTGGCAGCATTATAACCTGGATCAGCTGGGCTTTTTTGTTGGTCCGCCTCTCAATGACAGCTTTGTACATCTTGGTATGTCAGAGGAGCAGGCGGTCCAGGCGGTGCGGTGGTTCCGGAAGCGATATGAATCCATCGGGAAGTTCGAGAGCAGCATCTATCCGGGAATCCCGGAGATGCTGCATACCTTAAAGCAGCGGGGACTTCGCATCGGCATGGCTACATCAAAGCCGGAGAAGTTTGCCAGATAAATTGCGGAGCGCTGCGGAATTCTGCAATGGTTTGATTACATCTGCGGTATCTCCCTGGATGATAAGGAACAGAACAGGACCAAGGCCCAGCTGATTGAAGATGTGCTGGAGAGATCCGGCTATCAGGACCGCAGAGAGTCGGTCTTCATGGTGGGAGACCGCAAGTTCGATATGATCGGCGCAAAAGAGTGCAGGATCGGTTCGATTGGTGCTGCCTACGGATATGGTGACCGGGATGAGCTTGTGCACGCCGGTGCGGATTTGATTTTCGATTCTGTAAAAGAGCTCAAGGATTTCCTGGTAACACTGTAAGTAACACTTTAAACAACACTGTCGAAGCGGCTGATGATTTTTGCTGCAGATGGTATGTGTGAATGTGGCTGAAGTAAAGTATTTTACTCACATTACTCATGTCACTGGAAGGATTGCTGATATATATCAGAAAAGGATGCCTATGACGAAGAGACAGAAAGTATGGGACGTCATGTTCCCCCTGGTATTTATCCTGCTTTGCATGGCAGCCGCTACCATCGTCCTGCTTCTGATCGCAGGACTGCTGACCGGGGAGTATGATCCGAACCTGATCTATGAGCGGGTCCGTACATTGCCTATGTGGATCAGTATCACAACCTACAGTTTTACCATTGTGATGCAAAGGCAGAATTACAAGGTGGATTCCATGCGCTTTCCCATGGCGCAGGGCGGCTGGAAGCCCTGGCGGGCTGCTGTAGCCTGTCTGTTTGTTACCTTCGCCGGACATCTCTGGAGCACTGTGATCACAAAGAGTGGTCTGGAGAGTATTTTTACCGGTTATACGAGGAATGCTGCCGCTGCGTTCGAAAATCAGAACCTGCTTCTTTTGGTCATAGGCACGGTGATTCTCGGACCGATTGCGGAGGAAATGATTTTCCGTGGCATGCTGTACAGGAGGGCGGAGTATTATACAGGCAGATGGATGGGAGCATTGATCTGTGCGCTCTGCTTTGGCATCTATCATGGCAATGTGATTCAGTTCCTTTATGCTTTTTTGCTTGGCTTTCTCCTGGTGTGGGTATACCGGAAGAGCGGAGATCTGCGGGTTGCTGTCGCCGCGCACATGTGCGTCAATGCCTGGGCGATTTTCGGAGATCGTATCTATTCGATGCTCTCTGGCGGGAAAGTGCCGGTGTTTTGTTATGTGGCGGAGACCGTGGCAGCGGCAGTCTGTTTTGTGCTGGTGCGCCTGCCCGATAAATCTTTGAACAGCCACTAATGCTCTGACAAATGGCACTGTGAATTATTGCTGAATATATGCTGGCAGGAACTTCACAGTCCTGTTGTCATTTGCAAAGCGGCTGTAACAAAGCTAATACTCTGACAAATGGTCTGTGAAATTTATGCCTTTTACGTAATGAAAGCTGCGGAACTGTTTGTATTTTATACAAAATTGAAAAAAATAAAAATAATGCTTGCATTTTTTTCATGGGTCTGATATGATATCACATGTTGCAGGACACAAGGCAATAAGCAATGGGCTATCGCCAAATGGTAAGGCAACGGACTCTGACTCCGTCATTTTCCTGGTTCGAATCCAGGTAGCCCAGTGAGAAGCGACTACATCCATGTGATGTGGTCGCTTATTTTTTTACTGTATAAGCTCTTCGAAGACACAGCCAGACTAGTCACACGCGAAGCGCGCGAAAGAGGCTGGATGGGCCTTCGAAGGTAACAGGTATGAGCACGAGTCACGCGAAGCGCGCGAAAGAGAGGGACAGGAAAAGTATATGAAATATTTTTATACCGGCAGAGTTCGCTTCAGCGAAGTAGATGACAGGCTTTCCATGACGCCCTATACACTCCTGAATTATTTTCAGGACACAGCCACCTTTCAGGGTGAGGATGTGGGGCTTGGCATTGAACACAACAGAAAGCAGGGTGTGGCCTGGATGATTGTGAACATGCAGGCGCATATTTTTCGGTTCCCCCGATTTCAGGAGAAGATTACGGTTGGTACATGGTCTCATGGATTCCGGAAGTTTCTGGCATCTCGTGATTTCTCTGTAGAGGACAATGAGGGTCATACGCTTGCGCTTGCCACTTCCAGCTGGGTGCTGATGAATATGACAGCTGGTGTGCCGGAGGTGATTCCGCAGGAGCAGATTGACGGTTATGGACCGAATCCGGACTGGAAGCTGGAAGAGGATCTGGGGAAACGCAAGATCCGTATGCCGGATGACGGGGAAGAGCAGAAGAAAATCGCGATCCGTGAAGAGCATCTGGATGTCAACGGGCACATGAATAATGCGCAGTATGTGCGTTTGTCCAGAAGGTTTCTGCCGGATGATTTTACAGTGCATCATCTTCGGGTGGAATGGATTCGTCAGGTTAAGCTTGGCGATACAATTATCCCCTTGCGTGCGGAGCAGGATGGACGGTATTATGTTCAGTTCCTGGATCTGCAGGGAGAAAAGTATTTTATTTCCGAGTATCAATAAGGATAACTGAACAGAATTGTGAACTATTGGAGAAGATCTGCCTCGCAAGGAAAAGTGGGTATCGCAGTTGGAAAAATAACACGGTTGAAGATGTTACAAGAGTAAAAATTCAGAGCACCGCTTATAATATATATCACGGGTAAAAATGTATATTACAGCGGAAGATGATAAGGATTAGTGAAAGGAAGGACGGAAAGACATGCTGGAGCTGGGGAAAAGACAGATATTACGGGTATTGAAGAAGCAGGATTTTGGTGTGTATCTCTCCGATGATCCAAAGGCTGGACGGGATGAGCAGGTGCTTCTTCCGGCAAAGCAGGTGCCGGAGGATGCGGAGATCGGTACTGCGATTGAAGTTTTTCTGTATCGTGATTCACAGGACAGGCTGATTGCTACCACAAGAGAGCCGAAGCTGGAACTGGGGCAGACTGCGGTGCTGAAGGTAAAGGAGGTTACACGGATTGGTGCGTTCCTTGACTGGGGACTGGAGAAGGATCTCCTGCTTCCCTTCCATGAGCAGACTGCAAAGGTTGCGAAGGGGGAGGATGTGCTGGTGGCATTGTATATTGATAAGAGCAGCCGTCTCTGCGCCACGATGAAGGTGTACCATTATCTGCAGACGGATTCGCCCTATAAAGCCGGTGACATTGTGCAGGGGCGTGTCTATGAAATCAGCAAGAATTTTGGCGTTTTTGTGGCAGTTGACGATAAATATTCCGCACTGATTCCGAGGAAGGATGCCCAGGGGGCATTCCGGCCGGGGGATCTGCTCCACCTGCGGATTACGCAGGTGAAGGAGGACGGGAAGCTCACGGTTTCACCGAAGCAGAAGGCATATCTTCAGCTGAATGTGGATGCAGAGGAAATTGAGAAGGCGATCCGTGCAGAGGGCGGCGTGCTTCCTTTTGATGACAAGGCGGCTCCGGAGCTGATCGACCGGAAGTTTGGCATTTCCAAGGCTGCGTTCAAGCGTGCTGTCGGGCACCTGTTAAAGGAAGGAAAAATCCGTCTGGAGGATGGACAGATTTATCTGAAGAATTAAGGACATCATATATTTTGGGAGATCAGTAAAATCCAGTCGAAAATTTATTGTGAGCCAGTAAGAGAAAAGGAGGATCAGACCTGAATGAGTTTTGTTCATTTACACGTTCACACAGAATACAGCCTGTTGGATGGTTCCAACAAGATCAGGGATTATGTGTCCCGTGTGAAGGAACTTGGCATGAATGCGGCAGCGATTACTGATCATGGGGTCATGTACGGCTGCATTCAGTTTTATAAAGAATGCATGGCGCAGGGAATCAAGCCGATCCTCGGCTGTGAGGTTTACGTGGCTCCGGGGTCCAGATTTGACCGGGAGACCGGTGCGAATGCGGACCGGTACTACCACCTGATCCTTCTTGCGGAAAATCTGCAGGGATATCATAACCTGATGAAGATTGTCAGCAAGGGATTTACAGAGGGATTTTACTATAAACCGCGGGTGGACCTGGAGGTCCTGCGTGAATATCATACGGGAATTATTGCGCTTTCGGCGTGCCTGGCGGGAGAGGTCGCCACAAATCTTGCAAGGGACAGATATCAGGAGGCAAAAAAGGCTGCTCTTCGCTATGAGGAAATATTCGGTAAGGGCAATTTTTTCCTGGAGATGCAGGACCACGGGATTCCGGTGCAGAAGACGGTAAACGCGCAGCTGATGCGGATGAGCGAGGAAACCGGCATCTCTCTGGTCTGCACAAATGACTGCCATTACACCATGGCTGAGGATGCGGACGCCCATGATATTCTTCTGTGCATTCAGACAGGCAAGAAGGTAAGCGACGAAAACCGTCTGCGCTACGAGGGCGGACAATACTACGTGAAGTCCGAGGATGAGATGCGGGCGCTGTTTCCCTATGCAGGACAGGCGCTGGAAAATACACAGAAAATTGCAGACCGCTGCAATGTGGAAATCAGATTCCATGATCTGAAGCTGCCGGAGTATCAGGTGCCGGAGGGCTTCACGGCGTGGACTTATCTGAGGAAGCTCTGCTATGACGGGGCGAACCGGCTTTATCAGCCTCTCACACAGGAAATCCGTGACCGGCTGGAGTATGAGCTCAACACTATCCGTACGATGGGCTATGTGGACTATTTTCTGATCGTATGGGACTACGTTCATTTCGCAAAGGAACATGGTATCCCTGTGGGCCCCGGAAGAGGAAGTGCTGCGGGCAGCATCGTTTCTTATACGATGGGCATCACCGAGCTTGACCCCCTCAAATACAGTCTCCTCTTCGAGCGTTTTCTGAATCCGGAGAGAGTCTCCATGCCAGATATTGATGTGGACTTTGGCTTCGAGCGCCGGCAGGAGGTCATCGATTATGTCGTTCGGAAATATCACAAAGATCGCGTGGTCCAGATCGTCACCTTCGGGACCATGGCTGCCAGAAATGCAATCCGGGATGTCGGCCGCGTCATGGACCTCCCCTATGCGCTTTGTGACAGCACGGCCAAGATGATACCGAATGAGCTGAATATCACTATCGATAAGGCTTTGTCGATGAATCCGGATCTGAAGAAGCAGTATGATTCCGATGAACAGGTGCATCATCTGATTGATATGGCGAGAAAGCTGGAGGGGCTGCCGCGTCATACGTCGATGCATGCCGCGGGCGTTGTCATTTCTTCAAAACCGGTTGATGAGTTCGTTCCGCTCCAGAGAGCTGCGGATGGTACCATTACGACGCAGTACAATATGACGGAGCTGGAAGAGCTGGGCCTTCTGAAAATGGATTTCCTTGGCCTTCGGACGCTGACGGTCATCCAGGACGCGGCCGATATGGCGAGCAGGAGGACCGGGAAGGAGATTGATCTGCAGAAGATCGATTATAATGACCCGGGCGTCATGCACATGATCGGTGAGGGAAAGTGCGAGGGCGTTTTTCAGCTGGAATCTGCCGGCATGACAAGTTTCATGAAGGAACTGAAGCCGACCACGCTGGAGGATATCGTGGCCGGTGTGGCTCTGTACCGTCCCGGTCCCATGGACTTTATTCCGGATTATATTAAGGGCAAGAAGCATCCGGAGCTGGTTCGTTATGACTGTCCGCAGCTTGAGCCGATTCTGAAATCCACATACGGCTGCATCATCTATCAGGAGCAGGTTATGAATATTGTGCGTTCGCTGGCAGGATATTCTTATGGGAGCGCAGACCTGCTCCGGCGTGCGATGTCCAAGAAGAAGATGCATGTGATGGAGGAGGAACGTCACAATTTTGTCTATGGCAATGAGGAAAAGCATATCCCGGGCTGTATAAAGAATGGCATAGATGAGCAGACGGCCAATAAAATCTACGATGAGATGATCGATTTCGCAAAGTATGCGTTCAACAAGAGCCATGCAGCCTGCTATGCGGTCGTGACGTTTCAGACCGCATGGCTGAAGTACTATTATCCGGTTGAGTTCATGGCGGCACTGATGACCTCGGTCATTGATAATCCCGGGAAATGCTCAGAGTATATTCTGCACTGTAAAAGCATGGGCATTGAGATACTGCCGCCGGACATCAATAAGAGTGAGGGCAGTTTTTCTGTGGAAGACGGAAAAATCCGCTATGCACTTTCTGCTGTCAAGGGGATCGGACGGCCTGTTATGGATGCAATCGAGGCGGAGCGTACTGTGAACGGGCCGTTCAGGAGCCTGCGGGATTTTTGCCAGAGGCTTTCCGGAAAAGAGGTCAATAAGCGCACCCTCGAGAGCTTTATCAAGGCAGGGGCTTTTGATACCCTTGGCGGTACCCGCAAACAGTACATGCAGGTGTACAGCATGATCCTTGATCAGGTCAGCCAGGACAAGAAGAGCAATATGACCGGACAGATGACACTGTTTGATTTTATGGGCGAGGATTCCCGAGCACAGTTTGAAATCCGTCTTCCGGATGTTGGGGAGTTTGATAAGGAAGAAAAGCTGGCTATGGAGAAGGAAGTGACCGGCATCTATATCAGCGGTCATCCGCTGGAACAGTATGAGGAAAAGTGGCGTAAAAATGTGACGGCTGTCACGACAGATTTCGTGCCTGATGAAGAGACCGGCGTCCCGAAGGTCAGGGACGGAAGCCGGGTGATCGTCGGCGGCATGCTTACGGCAAAGACGATCAAGTACACAAAGAATAATCAGGTTATGGCTTTTCTGACCCTGGAGGATCTGCTTGGCTCCGTGGAAATTATTGTTTTCCCGAAGAGCTATGAGCAATATTCCGGCCTTCTGAGCGAGGATGCGAAGCTCTTTATCCGGGGGCGGGTCTCTGTAGAGGCAGACCGGCCGAGCAAAGTGATTCTGGAGCGCGTGGTGCCTTTCTCTGAAGTGCCCTCCGAGGTCTGGATTCAGTTTCCGGATAAGGACACCTATGAAAAAGAAGCAGGGGAGATTGAGAAGCTCGCCGCTTCCTTCCGGGGAAGAGACCGGATTGTTGTCTATCTGAAAAAAGAGCGGGCAATGAAGCGGCTGAACTGCTTTGCAGACGCGCAGGACGCGGATGGGATTCTCGTCACTTTGAAGCAAAAATACGGCGACGGTAATGTGAAAGTCGTTGAAAAGAACATTGAAAAGCAATAAGATATGCATTAAAATATAAAATGTTCGGTTCGGGCAGGATTTTCAGGTAAAAATCTGGTGATCCTTCAGGAATCGCGCATAAGTATCGTCATAGAGCGTAATATCCTAATACATTTTTAATGTGGAATCGGAGGAACGATAATGGCAGAGAATAAAGTCAAAACAATAGGCATCCTTACCAGTGGTGGTGATGCGCCGGGCATGAATGCTGCGGTTCGTGCAGCTACCCGTCGCGCGATCGGCAAAGGGCTTAAGGTAAAGGGCATTCTGAAAGGCTATGAGGGACTGATTAATGAAGAAATTGTAGACCTGAATGCCAAGGACGTATCTGATATTATCGGAAAGGGTGGTACGATCCTTTATTCCGCCCGCTGTGCCGAGATGCGCACAGATGAGGGAATTGACAAGGCTGTGGCTACCTGTGGCAAATATGGTATCGACGGACTCGTAGTTATCGGCGGTGACGGCTCCTTTGCAGGTGCACAGAAGCTTGCAGACAAAGGCATCAACGCGATCGGCGTACCTGGAACCATCGACCTGGATATTGCGTGCACAGAATATACCATCGGTTTTGATACTGCTGTGAATACGGCAATGGAGGCAATCGACAAGGTCCGTGATACTTCTACTTCTCATGAGAGATGTTCCATCATTGAGGTTATGGGCCGTAACGCAGGATATATCGCACTGTGGTGCGGTATCGCATCTGGCGCTGAGGATGTGCTGCTTCCTGAGAAGTATGATTACGATGAACAGACGATCATCAATCACATTATCGAGACCCGTAAGAAGGGCAAGAAGCATCACATTATCATCAATGCCGAGGGGATCGGTCATTCTCAGGCTATGGCAAAGCGGATTGAGGCTGCTACCGGAATCGGTACGCGTGCTACCATCCTTGGCCATATGCAGCGTGGCGGAAGCCCAAGCTGCAAGGACAGAATGTATGCGACAATTATGGGCGCATATGCTGTAGATCTGCTCATTGCAGGCAAGACAAAGAGAGTTGTCGCTTACAAGAACGGACAGTTTGTTGATTTCGACATCAATGAAGCACTGGCCATGAAGAAATCTCTGTCTGAGTATGAGGTAGAGCTTGCAAAGACACTTTCCTATAACTATGTCATGAAGTAATCTGCCATGATAACCAGTGCATCAAATGCTCAGGTCAGGCGTGTCGTTCAGCTGAATACGAAGGCCAGGGCCCGCAGAGAGGAAGGCTGTTTCGTGGCTGAGGGGCTTAAGCTCTTCGGGGAGACGCCAAAGGAGCTTCGGGAAAGGGTATTTGTATCGGAAGCCTTTGCTGTGGATCACGCTGCGGATCTGTTAGAAGACACTGATTTCGAGGTGGTATCTGACAGTGTCTTCGAGAAGATGTGCGACACGAAAAGCCCGCAGGGTATTCTGACAATTGCCAGAATGCCTTCCTATACCAGAGAACAGCTGCTCGGGGACGGGCACAGGAAGCCGTTGGTTCTGGTGCTCGAGGATGTACAGGATCCCGGCAATGTCGGTACGATTTTGCGCACAGCCGAGGGTGCGGGCGTAACGGGAATCTTTCTCAGCAGCAGGACGGCTGATGTTTTTGCACCAAAGGTGATCCGCTCTACGATGGGTTCTATCTACCGTGTTCCCTTCCGCAGGGAGGAGAACCTTTCAGAGGTCTGTGACTGGCTGAAGCAGAGACAGATCAGAATCTTCGCCTCACATCTGGAAGGAACCAATACCTATCGGGGCGAGTCCTATATGGAGGGCACTGCGTTTCTGATCGGAAATGAGGGAAACGGTCTCAGCGATACCCTTTCCGGGAAGGCAGATGTCCGGATCCGGATTCCGATGGAAGGAAAGGTGGAGTCCCTGAATGCTGCCGTGGCCTCTGCGCTTCTGATGTATGCGGCGCATGATCAGAGGGCAGAGCGGGAAAAGACCTGATTTTTCTTGAAATTTTATAAAATCTTGTCAGTATTATCATTATACCGGCTTATCATTGAGACTGTCACATCGCATCAGATGTGGCAGTCTCAATTTTTATAATTTGCATTTAATGTGATAGACAGGTCTTTTCTAGTCTGTCTGGTTCTGAAAAGTGATAATCAGCTTTTTTATTCCCAGCTTAATTCTGAAAAAACCATAAAAAATAAGTGATATATTTGATAATTTTTCCTCCTATGGTCTGTAAAACTTGACAGGCATAGTCTGCGATGCTATAATTTCGAACCTGTAATTAATCATTTATGTAACAAATGTTAACATATTTGAAATAATTGCAATTTTACTTTTACTTTGAAGCCGAAGCGTGAATGAGGGGAGCTGGTTTACGGAGTGCGATCGATTCAAAGTGCCTGTTTTACAAGGAGGATTTTTATGAGGAATAAAAAGATGGCTATGACTGTTGCAGGATGTATTTTTACCCTGTCTGCGGTTATGGCAGCACCGGTTTATGCAGACACGAATGCAGCTGTATATAACAATCCCTTTGATACGAATAACTGGTCTGATAAAGCAGTCGCAGACCTGAGCAGCACGGATGGATATGCCCTTGTTCGGAGTGAAGCAGATTCTTCCGGGTCCTGTGTCGGGGTTCTGACCTCCGGTGCACTGGTGACGGTGGAAGGCGAGAAAAACGGCTGGACCAAGATTTCCTCCGGAAATGTTGAAGGGTATGTCCGTTCTGATCTGCTGGTTACCGGGGGCCAGGCAGAGGCGGAGTATCTTTCGGAGAATACTGTGTATGGGACGGTAATCGGGGAAGGCACGCCGATGTATGCACAGGAGAGCACCGACAGCAGTGTAGTTCTGACACTGGAAGATAAGGCTGGTGTCACCCTGATCAGTGCGGACCAGGGCTGGTTCAAGGTTACGGCGGCTGGTCAGACCGGATATATTGCGACATCGGCAGTATCTATTAATGCCGACATGCATGATGCACAGACCCTTGAGGCGTTTGAGACTTCTACGGGCATCACAACGGATACCACAGCAGATACCGTGGATTCTCAGTTCTCAGATGATGAGGTACAGCTGCTTGCCGCACTGATTCATTGCGAGGCAGGCGGAGAAAGCTATACCGGCAAGGTAGCGGTGGGAGCGGTTGTACTCAATCGCGTCAACAGCTCCGCTTTTCCAAATACGATTTCTGAAGTGATTTATCAGAGCGGCCAGTTCACACCGGCGTCGTCCGGTGCACTTGCCAGTACGCTGGCATCCGGTGTAGATGCGGAATGTTATGCGGCAGCGGAGGATGCCCTGCAGGGCTCCAATCCTGTCGGCAGCTGCCTTTACTTCCATGCGGGCGGCGGCAGCGGTCTGACGATCGGAAATCAGACATTTTATTGATGACGGATCAATCCGGCTGCAGAATTTTCCGTGAGAACAGTCAGCATTGCATGATTTGTCCTCTTTATTCAGGGAGCGGTTTCGACCGCTCCTTTCTTGTTATTTCAGGGGAAATGATGTAGAATCAAGACAACTGTACGGCAAATCTGACAGAAGCCGGCATTTGTATTTTGCCCGTTTTGACCAGGAGGGAGATTGAGATGAATTTACAAGGACGCAATTTTCTGACGCTTAAGGACTTTACACCGGAGGAGATTACTTATCTGCTTGACCTTTCAGAGAAGTATAAGGAGAAGAAAAAAAGAGGCGTTCAGGTTGATACACTCCGCGGGAAAAATGTGGCGCTGATTTTTGAAAAGACCAGCACACGGACCAGGTGTGCATTTGAGGTTGCGGCGCATGATCTCGGGATGGGAACGACATACCTTGACCCATCAGGGTCCCAGATCGGAAAGAAGGAGAGCATTGCAGACACCGCCCGGGTACTCGGCCGTATGTTTGAAGGAATCGAATACCGGGGCTTTGGTCAGGAAATTGTCGAGGAACTGGCCAAATATGCAGGAGTACCTGTGTGGAACGGTCTGACCAATGAATATCATCCGACACAGATGCTCGCCGATATGCTGACGATTCGTGAACATTTTGGAAAACTGAAGGGGCTGAAGCTCGCCTATCTCGGCGATGCGCGTTACAATATGGGGAATTCCTATATGGTTGTATGTGCAAAGCTCGGGATGAAGTATGTTGCCTGTGCACCGGAGAAATATTTCCCGGACGCCAAGCTTGTGTCCCAGTGTGAAAAGTGGGCGGAGGAAAACGGCGGATCTGTCACGCTGACGGAAAATATCAACGTGGGAGTAAGGGACGCGGATGTTGTTTGCACAGATGTGTGGGTGTCCATGGGTGAGCCGGATGATGTCTGGGCTGAGAGAATCAGGGACCTGACACCCTATAAGGTGACAAGCGAAGTGATGCAGATGGCCGGTCCGGATGCAATTTTCCTGCATTGCCTGCCTTCCTTCCATGACCTGGGTACTAAGATTGGAAGACAGATCCATGACAAGTACGGACTGGACGACATGGAGGTGACAGACGAGGTATTTGAATCTCCGCAGTCACTGGTATTTGATGAGGCGGAAAACCGTATGCATACCATCAAGGCGGTCATGGCAGCCACACTGGGTGCGGACCGCAATCTTCTGTAATATTTCTTCTGACAGCTGCGGCATTCTTATAATAGATTGCGCTGCAGGAGAAGGACAAACGGAGTGGAAATTTTGGAAGAACAGATCAGTAATTATCTGAATGCTGCACATATCCGTCAGAATCTGAAGACGGATAACTGGACCCTTCATTACAAGGAGTCTCTTGATTCTACGAATAACTGGGCAAAGTGCGAGGCCGCCGGCGGGGCTCCTGAGGGCAGCGTCTATCTTGCTGACACCCAGACGGCAGGAAAGGGGAGCAGGGGAAGAGCCTGGGGGTCTCCGGAAGGAACGTCTATTGCCATGAGCATGGTGCTTCGCCCGCAGATTGAGCTTTCCAGGGTGCCGATGGTCACACTGGTTCTGGGGCTTGCGGCGGCGGAGGGGATTCGCGCGGTATCGGATATTGAAACCAGTATCAAGTGGCCGAATGATGTGGTCTGCGATGGCAGAAAGCTTTGCGGCATCCTGACCGAGATGGGAGCGGATGGAAAGTTTATTGTTCCCGGGATCGGCGTGAATGTCAATGTGGATCATTTTTCCGAAGAGCTTGCGGATAAAGCAACATCAATGTATCTGCTGACCGGAAAGAGATATGACCGTGACCTGGTCACTGCTGAAATTCTGAATTATTTTGACAGGTATTACAGGATTTTTCTGCAGACCGGTGATCTCACCGGCATCATGGACCAGTACCAGAGCATTCTCGCCAACCGCGGGAAGATGGTGCGGGTGCTGCTGCCCGAGAATCCCTTTAACGGGCTTGCGACGGGAATTGACAGGATGGGCAGACTGCTGGTACAGCGGGAGGATAACGGAAAGGTTGAGAAGATCTTTGCCGGAGAGGTTTCCGTCAGGGGAATATACGGTTATGTATGATGACAGACCGGGCGGCATGATCGCTTGCCTTTTGACTGGTGGCAGATATCTGATTATGCACTTTCCGGCTGACTCTGGCAGTATTATATCGGATAAAGATGGCTTCTGAACCTGGAACAGGATGATAAATAATGAACGATCGGGACAAAAACGATAATATTGTGCTCTGTGGCGCAAATTATTACGACAAAAAATATTACTTCAATGACAGCTTTTCTATTCTGCCACAGAAAATACGTGATGAACTGCAGATTACCTGCGTTACATTTACGGAACAGTGCGGCGGAATTATTGTGCTGGAATTTGACAAGGATGGGAATCTGGAAATCCGCACGGAGGCAGAGCCTTCAGATGCCATGTATGATGATATCGGAGCGGGACTGGCGGTCAAAAAGCTGCGTGAAGAGAAGCAGGAGCTTTTTGAATCTATGGAACTATTCTATAAGGTATTTGCCGGTGGAGGAAACGCATGAAGCTGAAACCGTTGAAGATCGGCAGTGTTTTGATATCCAGGCCGGTAGTGCTCGGACCGATGGCAGGCGTAACAGACCTGCCATTTCGTGTATTATGCCATGAACAGGGGGCTGGACTCGTCTGTACAGAAATGGTGAGCGCGAAGGCGATTTTATATAAAAACAGGAATACAGCTGCCCTGATGGAAATTTCACCCCAGGAGCATCCGGTGGCCCTTCAGCTTTTTGGAAGCGATCCGGATTCTGTATCAGAAGCAGCGGCGATGATTGAGGACCGTCCCTTTGATATTCTTGATTTCAATATGGGCTGCCCTGTTCCAAAGGTTGTCAACAATCAGGAGGGATCTGCGCTGATGAAGGACCCTGTACATGCCGCGGCGATTCTCTCTGCTGTTGTAAAGAAAATCCATAAACCGGTGACTGTCAAGATCCGGAAGGGATTCAATGACGATCAGGTCAATGCAGTGGAGGCTGCCAGGAGACTGGAGGATGCCGGTGTTTCTGCAATTGCGATACACGGAAGGACGCGGGAACAATACTACGCAGGCAAGGCAGACTGGGATATCATCCGTCAGGTCAAAGAAGCTGTATCGATCCCCGTGATTGGAAATGGTGATGTGGATACTCCGGAAGCGGCCAGAAAAATGCTGGAAGAGACCGGCGTGGATGGCGTCATGATTGCCAGAGCGGCCAGGGGAAATCCCTGGATTTTTCATCGGGTAATCCATTTCCTTGAGACAGGGGAGATACTGCCGGAACCGGATGCGCAGGAGGTTTATCAGATGATCCTCCGACACATGGAATTGATGGCAGAGTGCAAGGGAGCACCGGTGGCAATCCGCGAAATGCGCAAGCATATTTCCTGGTATACGGCAGGATTTCCCAATTCTGCCTCCCTTCGCAGAAGGATCAATGAGGCACAGAGTTATGATGAGGTACGGGAACTTCTGCAGGAGATTTTACATTGATTATATAGTGATTTCAGGTTACGCTGGGAAAAGTTTCGAGGACACATAGCGTCGCATAATGTCCGGGGCAGAACGCCCGGGTTTCGATTAGGCAGATATGCAGAGGGGGCCGGTATGCAGATCAGCAAGTTATTTGTGGAATTTATTTTCTATTCCTTTCTGGGCTGGCTGTGGGAGTCGTTTTACTGCACAGTTAAGGAAAAACACTGGCAGGATCGTGGATTCCTTTTCGGACCGGTCTGCCCGATCTATGGAAGCTGTGTTGTGGCAGGAATCATTGTGTTTCATGTGCTCCAGAGCAATCACGTGCGCACACAGGATATACCTGTTGTATTTCTGTTCCTGATCAGTATGGTAGTAAGTGCGATTGCGGAGTATGGAACATCGTGGGTGCTGGAGAAAAGATTTCATGCGCGCTGGTGGGATTATAGCAAGCTTCCGCTGAACCTGAATGGCAGGATCTGTCTTCCGGTCAGCCTATGCTTTGGAGCGGTTGGCGTGTTTATCATCCGATATCTTCTGCCATGGGTTTCAGGCTTGCATTCGATTCTGCCTGCTTTGTTTTACGAGATATCCGGACTGATTTTTGCCGGACTGTTTGGCGCTGATATTGCGCTGACGGAAACTGCATTGTCATCTTTGCTTCAGAATATCGAAGACTTTAAGGCTGAGTTCAATGAAAAAGCGGAACAGCGTTACGAGAAAATTGCTGCAGTTCCGGGAGATGTGAGAACTGCTGTGGAATCACGGACTTCAGAGCTGAAGCGGGTTGGAAAACTCTCTGCCGGTCAGCGCCATGTTCTTGTCAATATTCAGCGTTTTATGAATCGTAAAGAAGAGCATTATGATGATCAGCATGGCAATAAGCATCCGGGTCAGAGAATGAAGGAGGCGCTTCTAAATCTGAAAAAACGCGAAAAAAATGACGATAGAAAAATGTAAGTGGGTTCTGAGCTTCATATTAGTTTGTAAAAAAGAACCTAAAAAGTTTTAAAAAGATGTTGACTTCATCTGAAGTGCATGTTATTATGATCTAGCTGTCGCAAGAAAAGAAACACAACGACAGAAAAGAACATTGACAACTGAACAGTAAAACACATCCTCGAAAATTCAAATGAAGTTTTATATTTTGTTTGAACGATCGACAAGTATTCGATGGAAGATTTCTTTTGATCCGAGACAGACACGAAAGTGTCCTGCGGAAGAGAGACAGAAACAGACATCGGTTACGGATCCTTTAAAACAGTAAAAAGGGATGAATTAGCCTGGTGTTAATTCTGAACGAATCAATCTTTTTTATGAGAGTTTG
>Ga0214925_100122_pt1 | contig 72534 bp, 67 predicted proteins | sample Stichaenrichment_FD_168299 | JGI IMG/M metagenome (GOLD analysis project Ga0214925, IMG submission 168299) | Xylose enriched microbial communities from anaerobic bioreactor in Madison, Wisconsin, United States - 63SRT | ecosystem: Engineered > Bioreactor > Anaerobic > Unclassified | place: USA... | reverse complement strand
ATGCCTCCTGCAGGTATTGGCCTGCGGCGTCTCCGTGCCCTCTGGATGGATTATGCCACGCCCTGCTGTCCGCGTGCCTTCATGCTGCCGCTGCGCCTCATATTCCCATAGCTGAAGCCAGGGGTTTACGGCGCTTTTGATAAAGCCGGCATAGGAAAAGGACGGATACCTGAAGCTGCATCCGTCCCTGGCTCTTACGCCTCTGGCACTTTGCCGGTCGCTATGATCTCTTCGAGCGCTGCCTCGTCGAGCACAGGCACGCCCAGGCTCTGCGCCTTCGTGAGCTTCGAGCCTGCCGCTGCTCCCGCGACGACGTAGCTCGTCCGCTTCGAGACGCTGCCCGAGACCTTGGCGCCCATGGCCTTGAGCTTCGCGCCTGCCTCATCTCTTGTATAGTGCTCGAGTGTGCCTGTGAGCACGAACGTGAGGCCGGAAAGCGTCTGCGGCACTTCCGGCTCCTCACCGAAGCCGGGCTGCTCGAGCATCACGCCTGCCGCACGCAGGCGCTCGAGCACGGCTACGTTCTCCTTGATCTCGAAGAACTCGTGCACAGCATGGGCAATCTTGGGACCGATGCCCTCGATCGAGGCGATCGTCTCCTCATCGGCGAGCATGAGAGCCTCGAGCGAGCCGAAGCGCTTGGCCAGAAGCTGTGCCACATTCGTGCCGACATGACGGATGCCAAGGCCGAAGAGGACGCGCGAGAGCCCCTGCTTCTTGGAGGCCTCGATCTGCTCCATGATCTTCTTTGCGATCGTGGGGCCGACGACGATCGCGTCTCCCTCGATATGATCCTTCGTCGTCGTGTCATAGACGCGTCCGGTCTGGGTGCCGGCAAGCATGTCCTCTGTGAGATGGTCGTAGTAGTCAGCCACATCGCGCACCGCCCCCTCATCGAGGAGGTGCTTCACGATCTCCTCGCCGAGGCCGTCGATATCCATCGCAGGACGGCTGCCCCAGTGGATGAGGCGCTCCAGAGCCTGTGCCGGGCAGTCGATGGAGACGCAGCGGCAGGCGACCTCTCCCTCTTCCTGGACAACGGGGCTTCCGCAGGACGGACACACCTTCGGCATCTCCCACTCGGGCCGTGCTGCATGCTCTTGCGCCATCTCTCCGTCAAGCACCGGTCCCACGACCTCGGGGATGACATCGCCGGCCTTGTGGACGACGATCGTGTCGCCGACACGCACATCGCGGCGGTGCACCTCATCGATGTTATGAAGGGTTGCCCTGGCAATCGTGGATCCAGCAACGACGACCGGATCGAATTCGGCAACCGGCGTGAGCACGCCCGTGCGGCCTACCTGCACCCTGATCTCGCGGAGCACGGTCTTCTTCTCTTCAGGCGGAAACTTGAAGGCGATCGACCAGCGCGGAGCGCGTGCCGTGAAGCCCAAGGTCTCCTGTCCCGAGAACTCGTCGACCTTTACGACGACGCCGTCGATATCGTAGTCGAGGCTGTCTCTGTGGGCCAGCGCATCGGCGCAGTACTCGTGCACGGCCTTCGAGCTTGTGACACGCCTCGCATGCGGATTCACGCTGAAGCCGCAGGACGAGAGCCAGGCGAGGAAGTCATGCTGCGTCGTCACGGCTAGTGGCCCTTCGTCTGCGACGGCGTAGATGAAGGTCTCGAGGTCGCGGGCACCTGTGACCTTCGGATCCTTCTGGCGCAGCGACCCTGCGGCAGCATTCCTCGGGTTCGCGAAGGGCGGACGTCCTGCCGCATCGTTCTCCTCGTTCAGGCGCTGGAAGCTGTGGCGCGGCATGTAGACCTCGCCCCTGACCTCGATCGAGCGACCGAAGCCACCGTCGGCGATCTTTGCAAGGCCTGCCCTTGCAAGCGTGCGCGGGATGTCCTTGATCGTGAGGGCGTTCTGGGTCACATCCTCGCCTGTCGTGCCGTCGCCGCGGGTGGCAGCACGCACAAGCCTGCCATCACGGTAGGTAAGGGCAATGCCCAGGCCATCGATCTTGAGCTCGCACGTATAGGCAAGCGGATGCTCCGGCGTGGCGCCGAGCGCCTCGTCCGTGCGTGCGAGCCACTCGTCGAGCTCCTCGAGGTTCATTGCATCGTCGATCGAGTACATGCGCTGGGCATGGCGGACGGGTGCGAACTGCTCGCTCACGAAGCCGCCGATACGCTGCGTGTAGGAGTCGGGCGTCACAAGCTCGGGGTGCGCTGCCTCGATGTCCTGGAGCTCGCGGAGATAGCGGTCGAACTGGGCATCGGTCATCTCCGGTGCATCGAGCGCATAGTAGGCATAGGCCGCATGGTTCAAGATCTCGTTCAGGCGTGCCGCATGCTCCCGGGGCGTCTCTTTCGTCCCTTCGCCTTCCGGCACCGGCGTGCTTCCGCCGAAGAGCGACATCTGGTCTGCCATCTTCTGCCTCCCTATCGAAGATGCACAAGGCATCGAATCATTTCATCCTCTGACAGGGTAGCGCACCAGGAACGCACGGTGCCGCCCAAAGCCCATCCCCACGGCGAAACCCGAAGCGCCCTGTACGCAGGAGCGGGTATAGTCAGTCCTGTGCATGCAACCTTGAAGGAGCTCATCGATGCCCCAGCCTGAAACACCCTCACATACCCCCACGCAGAAGGCAGAGACCTTCCTCGCCCTCCTCCTGCTTTCGACCATCCCTGCCTTCGTCGCCGGCATCGGCACCTTCGCTGCGCTCTGGGCTGTCGACAAGCTGCGCGATAGCGTCTGGGACGCAGCGGCAGAGCAGCTGCCACCTGTCCTCTCCCAGCTCTCCCCGCTTCTGCTCTGCCTTGCAGGCGGCCTCATCATCGGCCTCTGGACGAGGCGCTGCGGCTTCAAGCTCGACACGATGCACCAGGTCTTCGGCATCTGCCGGAAGGAGGGCGGCTACCATATCCCGCACCTCGGAAAGACCCTGGGCCTCTTCTTCGCCCCGATCGTCTTCGGCGGCGCCATCGGCCCCGAGGCAGGCATCGCAGGCTTTGCCGCAGCAGGATTCACGGCGGTGCTCGACAAGACGAGGATCGGTGGCACCGGCGCCCTGAGTGCCGACACCCATCCCTTCCACCGCGCCATCAGGACGCTCCTCGATACGGACGACGAGGCACAGGCCTCGAAGGAGGCAAAGGAGACGCTTCAGGAGCTGCCGCTCAGAAAGCTCTGGAAGGTCCTCCTCTGGATCCTTGCTGCCATCTTCTTCGTGCTCGGCTGGGCTTGCGTATCGCATGTCCTCGGCTCTGCCGGCGAGATGCCGCGCTTCGAGGGCATCGACTACGCCACGGCCGACTGGGGCGCAGGCATCGTGGCGCTCCTGCTTGGCTACGCGTTTGCACTCTTCGCGCTTGCCGCCCAGAAGGTGGCCGCGAGCATCTCTTCTGCCATAGGCCCCGACCCCTTGAAGAAGGCGCTCCTTGCCGGCCTTGTGCTCGGCGGCCTTGCCTGCATTCTTCCCGACCTCACGTTCTCCGGCCAGGACGATATCGTGGACCTCATCGATACCTGGCAGAGCTGGGCACCGGCACTTCTCATCCTCGTTGCCTTCGTGAAGATATGCATGACAAAGATGTGCGTGGCGCTCGACTGGACAGGCGGCGAGTTCTTCCCGACGATCTTCTGCGGCGTCGCGCTTGGCTACGCCGTGGCATCGCTCATGGGTGCAGACCCGCTCCTGCCGGTTGCTGTTGCTTCAGGAGCTGCGGTCGGCGGCTGGACAAGAAAGCCGATCCTCTCGACTGCTGTTCTGGCACTGTGCTTCCCGCCGATCGCATTGCCGGTGGTACTTGCAGCCTCCTGGATTGCCGCAGAGCTTCCCCATCCCCAGAAGAAGGCAGCATAAGCCAGAAAGATATGGCTTTCCAGCAAGCGGGCAGGCGCCACGCCTGCCCGCTTTTCTGCAGCCGAATCCTGTCACCTGCAGAGCCTGCACTGGATTTGCCTGGTACCTTCAGTCTTGGAGATGCATATCCATGGTACAGAGAGCGATCGTCGAGCACCGGGGCTGCAGCTACGGCTGCTTCACGACATCGGCCATCCTCATCGTGGCCGCGCTCCTCATTGCAGTCCTTCCCTATGTGGGAGCGGTAGCGGCAGGAGTCGGTCTCTATTTCCTCATGCGCTATATCTGGCGGCAATACGTCCAGCAGCGCCCCGATGCTTCCTCCGTGCAGTGGGGCCTGCAGTTCGCGCCGATCGCACGAAAGATCATGGCAGCGCTGCTCTGCTGCGCCTTGGCCGCTTCCCTCATGGCCGCCTTTGCCGCAAGTGCAGGGATGAGCGCCGAGACGAGGAATGCCATGACCACAAGAGAGCAGCAGGAAGAGCCGCAGAGCCGCAATGAGCCTGAGGCTGGCCAGAGAGAAGAGTCCCCGAGCACCATCACAGCAGGCTTCGTGCCCGCAGATTCCGAGTTCTCCGCCAGGCTCCGCATCTCTGCCTAGGCTGAAGCCTCATCTCATCGGCATACAGAAACAGCAGGACGGGCAGGTCCCGAAGAGCCTGCCCGTCCTGCCATTCTGCCTTTATATCCAAGAGCTACTTGATTGCGGTCACCGTGTAGCCGGCGTCTGCAACGGCCTTCTTGAGCTTGTCGTCGGACACGAGAAGCCCGGCGTCGAGCGTCGCGTTCTTGTTCTCGAGCGAGACGTGGACGTTCTTCACGCCGCGGACACCCTCGAGTGCCTCGGTCACGTGCTGGACGCAGTGCTCGCACATCATGCCATCGATAGAAAGCGTCTTTGCTGCCATATCTTTTCCTTCCTCTCCGGACGGATTCTCATCCGTCCCCTCTGATATGCTGACTTCCGTTTCCTTTGCCGAAGCATCTGCCTTGGCTTTGGAAGGCTTCCAGGCAAAGAGCCTGAGCGCGTTCGAGACGACGAACACGGACGAGAAGCCCATTGCCGCTGCACCCACCATCGGGTTCAGCGTGATGCCCCACGGGGCGAGCACGCCGATTGCGACCGGGATGCAGATTGCATTGTAGAAGAGCGCCCAGAACAGGTTCTGGCGGATGTCCCTCATCGTCGCACGGGAGAGCTCGATCGCCGTTGCGATATCGGCAGGATCGGAGTGCATGAGGACGATATCGGCAGAGCCGATCGCCACATCCGTGCCGGCACCGATCGCGATGCCCACATCGGCGCGGGCAAGGGCCGGCGCATCGTTGATGCCGTCACCGACCATTGCGACCTTGTGGCCCTGGCGCTCGAGGTCGTGGACCTTCTTCTCCTTCTGGTCGGGGAGGACGCCTGCCACGACCTCGTCGACACCGACCTCAGAGGCGATGACAGAGGCGGTCTTCGGCTGGTCGCCCGTGAGCATGATGGCATGTATGCCCATCTGGTGGAGGCGGGCGATTGCAGAGGCAGATGTCGGCTTCACGACGTCGGCGATTGCGACAAGGGCGGAAAGCTTGCCGTCAGCAGCGATGAAGAGCGGGGTCTCAGCCTTGGCTGCTGCTGCATCTGCTGCAGACTCCAGCTCGGAGACATCGACACCGCGCTCCTTCATGAGGCGGGCGTTGCCGATCAGGAGCTTCACGCCCGAGACAGTGCCGGCAAGGCCGCCACCCGGAATCTGGGCGAAGTCTGAGACGTCTGCGTCAGCTGCTGCCTTCTCGTCCTCTGCGTAGCCCACGACAGCCTGGGCAAGCGGGTGCTCGCTTCTGCTCTCGAGCGCTGCCGCAAGGGAAAGGACATCCTTGCCAGCAGAAGCTGCCGGCACGAACGATGTCACGCGGGGCTTGCCTTCCGTGATCGTGCCTGTCTTGTCGAGGACGACCGTATCGAGGTCTCCTGCGCACTCGAGCGATTCTGCACTCTTGATCAGGATGCCGACCTTGGCGCCACGCTCCGTGCCGACCATGATGGCGGTAGGAGTGGCAAGGCCCAAAGCGCAGGGGCAGGAGATGACAAGGACAGAGACCGCGTGGTTGAAGGCAACAGCGAAGTCTCCGGGTGCCAGGAACGCGAGCCAGAGGACGAAGGTCGCCGCAGCAATGGCCATAACGATGGGGACGAAGACGCCGGCGATGCGGTCAGCTGTGCGCTCGATCGGAGCCTTCGAGTTCGTGGCCTCATCGACGAGCTTGATGATGTGGGAAAGGGTCGTATCGGCACCGACAGCGGTCGCACGCATCTGGAGCCAGCCAGCCTGGACGACCGTGGCACCCGTCACCTTGTCCCCTGCTGCCTTCTCGGCAGGGACGGGCTCGCCCGTGATGGCAGACTCATCGACAGATGCCGTGCCTTCGGTGAGCACACCGTCGACCGGCACAGACTCGCCGGTACGGACGACGAGGATATCGCCTTCGCGCACATCGTCAGAAGAGATCTTCTGCTCTTCCCCGTCACGGATAACCGTTGCGGTCTTGGGAGCAAGGTCCATAAGTGCTGAAAGCGCGCTTGTCGTCTTGCCCTTGGCACGCGCCTCGAAGTACTTGCCGAGCGTGATGAGGACCAGGATCGTGCCGGCAGAGTCGAAGTAGAGGCTATGCATCATTGCATAGTGGGCAGCCTCCATGTCCATGACGCCCAGAGCCTCTGCCATCTGGTAGACACCGACGAGCGAATAGAGATAGGACGCAGCCGAGCCCACGGCGATGAGCGAATCCATGTTGGGCGAAAGATGGAAGAGCGTCTTGAAGCCCATCTGGAAATAGCTTCTGTTCACAAAGAGCACGAACGTCGCAAGAAGGAGCTGCGTCACCGCGCTTGCCATCATCCCTTCCATGCCAGCAAGGCCCGGAACCTCAGGCCAGCCGAGCATGGGGCCCATTGAGATATAGAAGAGCGGCACGCCGAACACAAGCGACCAGATGAGCTGCTTCTGCTTCGCGGCAATCGCCTTGTCTGCCGCGATCTTGGGATCGACGAAGGCAGCTGCCTTCTCGGATGTGTCTGCACGGGAGCGCGGGGCAGCGCCGTAGCCTGCCTTGTCGATAGCGGCAACGACCGCATCGAGCGTCTTCGGCTTTCCGTCGTAGACGAGCTCCATCGAATTCTTCAGCAGGTTGACCTGGGCCTGGCTCACGCCTTTGACGCCTGATGCGGCACGCTGCACACGCGCTTCGCACGCAGCGCATGTCATGCCTGTGATATCGAAGGTCTCCTTCGCATCAGCCATGCTGGCCTCCTTTCAATACCCATATGGGGTATATCGCAGCGACAGATATGCCTCGGCTCTCCTGCAGGAGGGCCTGCAGGAGGCAAGGCTCCTAGTAGAACTTCTTGAAGAGGTCCATGACCTCGTCGACGACCTCGACATTTCCTTCCTGCACCTGTTCCACGACGCAGGTCTCGAGGTGGTCGCGCATCACTTCGCGCGAGATTGCCTTGACGGCGCTCTCGACGGCGGCGAGCTGTGTCAGCACATCGCCGCAGTAGCGGTCGGAATCGACCATGTTCTTGATGCCATTGAGCTGGCCGATGGCACGGTTGATGCGCCGGTCCACATCATGCTTGAGCTTCTCGGAGCGCGGCGTATGCTTCTGGCTTCCGCATGCCGGGCAGCTCTCCTGCTCTGTGGCTTCCTTCTTCTCTTCTGCCATCGCCGGTCCCTCCTGTCATACCCCCAAGGGGTTCTTGCTGCTGCCTACTATATGCCCCTTGGGGGTATATCGCAAACAGAGAGATCCTCTCCATACGGAGGTCACATTCTTACGAACGAAAATGTCCCTCCCGCTCTTTGGAAGCGGAGGGGACAATGAAGCAGGACGGTCAATGTTTCTGGACTTATCCGAGAAGCTCGCGGACAGATGCTTCTGCAGCATCCTTCGTTGAAGTCCAGCTGCCCTGGACCATCTGGGGCTTGCCGCCGCCACGGCCATCAAGCTTCTTGTTGAGCTCCTTGCAGGCAGGACGCAGGTCTTCTTCCTTCGCTGCCAGGACATAGGCTATGCGCGCTGCATCTCCCGGCGCATCGGAGAGGGCTGCCACTTTCTCGACGTCCTCGCGTGCAAGCGCGGTCTCGCAGACAAAGCGGAGCTCGTCGATCTCGAGCCCCTCCTGGAACCAGAGAAGGAGGCTTCCTTCCGGTGCAGCCGCAGCCACATCCTGTGCAAGCTTCTCCTTCCTCGCCTGCTTGAGCTCGTGCTTGTACTCATCCTTCTCGGCAGACAGGCGCTTCACGGCCTCAGGCACCTCTTCGTCTGCAACGGAGAGGAAGTTGCTCGTATCCCTGAGCTCCTCCATGCGCTCCTCGCAGAGCTCGAGCGCACGCCTGCCGCAGAGCAGCTCGAGGCGGGTCTTCTTCTTTTTCGTGCTCATGCGCACGATCTTGATGAGGCCGACCTGGCCCGACGACGAGAGATGCGTGCCACAGCAGGCGCAGGTATCGACGCCTTCGATCTCGACGATGCGGATCTGGCCTTCGTGGTCCTTCTTGCTGCGGTAGTCCATTGCCTCAAGCTCATCCGGCGTCGGCAGAAGGGCGCGCACCGTCACATCGGTACGAACGGCTGCATTGGCACGGCGCTCCACGTCGAGTGCATCCTCTGCTGTGAGCACGCCGTCGAAGTCGACCTCGATGCTTTTCTCTCCCATATGGAAGCCAATGTTGTCGTAGCCGAAGAGCTTGTGCACGATGCCCGAAACGATATGCTCGCCGGTATGCGCCTCCATGTTGTCGCGGCGCCAGGTCCAGTCGAGCGCACCGTGCACCTCAGAGCCGACAGGAAGCGCCACATCGCTCAGATGCACGACACCTTCTTCACTGCCATCTTCTGCCTTGCCAGGCACCGCCTCTGCGACATGGGCGACGACCGCATCCTCGCCCTCGCCGAGCGTGAGCGTGCCGCGGTCTCCCGGCTGGCCGCCACCCGTCGGATAGAAGGCCGTTTGAGATAGCTCGATGGCATATCCCCCATCGTGCGGCTCGCACGATGGGGGATATGCCACGAACTCCTTTGCATAGGGCTCCCGGTAATAGAGATCGTCGAATGTCTGCATGAAGTTCAGGTCCTTCCGAAGATGCCTTCTGGCACCCAATCGTGTCTGTACCGGGACATGATAGGTCCCAGCGCCTTTGCTGCGCAAACCGAGAAGATGCCCTGCCTGGCATATGTACGGCTATCGCTGTATCTTCTGCATTTCCGCTGGCGGGATGGCAGGCCATGCCAGCATCGACTTCCCTCACAATGGATAGGCAGACAGAGGACCTATCATTCTTGGAAGGATGACCCATGATCGGCGACAGGGGCTTTGATATCACCGCAGATGCATATGCCGAAGCCGGAAGGCGTGAGGCGCTCAGAGGCGTCTGCAGATGCGTGCTTTCCCAGATAGAGCGGCCCTACCCCTGCTCAGAGCGCCAGACGCTCACCTGTGCCGAAGACCTCGAGCTGCCCCGCAAGCGCTTCCCGGCATTCTATGGCTCCTTCGACTGGCATTCCTGCGTCCACTCGCACTGGACGCTTGTCCGCATGCTCAAGGACAATGTCCTGACAGACGTACCTGAGCTCGAGAAGGCAGCAGCAGCGCAGCTCTCCCGCACGTTCGCGCCTGACCTTATGGAGCAGGAGGCCAGAAGCTGGAAGGAGAAGGTGCCCCAGTGGGAGGAGAAGCCCTACGGCTGGACCTGGGAGCTTGCCCTCGATCAGGAGCTGGAAAAGCTCGCGAATGCTGAAAGCCCCTACGCCGATGAGGCCAAGGCCTGGCGAGCAGCCCTCTCCCCGCTCACCGAGGAGATGCACAGGCGCGTGGCAGGCTGGATAGCGCATCTCTCGCTTCCGGCCCGCACGGGCATGCACTCGGACACTGCCTGGTCGCTTGCCATGGCGGCAGACTGTGCAGAGGCGACAGATGACCAGGAGCTTCTGGAGTCCGTCTGCATGGCAGCCGTCCGTCTCTTTGGAAATGACGTGGAGGCACCTCTTGCCTATGAGCCCGAGGCCGATACCTTCACCTCGGCAATCCTGAATGAAGCCGCCCTCATGGCAAGAGTCCTGCCTGGGGAGGCATATCTCTCCTGGATGAAGGGCTATATGCCAGCGCTCTTCTCCGAGAGCCTCTCTTCGCCTCTTCTGGCAGATCTTCCCGGCAAGTGGGACGGCACCGGATACCTCGAGGTGCATACCGTGGCACTTCCGACCTCCCGTGCCCTTGCTGCAAGGGATGCAGCAGCTGCGCTTCCTGCCGGCACCGCACGTGACCGCCTCTCCCAGGAGGCTTCGCGCTGGCTCGTCCAGGGTATCCAGGATGTCGAGCTTTCGGGATATCTCGCCGACCACTGGGTCGGCAGCTTCGTCTGTGCCGCCCTTGCCGACTGAGGCTGGCATAGGTTCGCTCCCAAGCCTCAATCCATAGCCTCATGCTATGGATATCGCTCGCTAATAGATAATTTTCTATGTAGCACCTATCTGGCACCATTTCTGTCCGTACACCAGAGAACCGTTCAGGGCACGGCAGCAGACGGGTGCCCGCCATCCAGGAGGAGATGCGCATGACCATCAAGCAGCCGCCCTATACCTACGATATCGTGGGAAGCTTCCTGCGCCCCCAGCGCCTTAAACGTGCCCGTGCAGCCTTTGCCGCCGGCAAGATCTCCCGAGATGAGCTCACCGCTGTCGAAGATGAGTGCATCACGGAGCTTGTGGAAAGCGAGAAGAAGGTCGGCCTCAAGGCCGTGACCGACGGCGAGTTCCGCCGCGCCATGTGGCACCTCGACTTCCTCGAGGAGCTCGAGGGCGTCGAGCATGTGGATACTGCCAGCTGGTCCGTCGAGTTCAAGGGCCCGAAGCCCAAGGGCGCCCAGCTCCGCTTCACGGGCAAGATCGGCTTCGGCGACCACCCGTTCTTGAAGCACTACGCAAAGCTCAGGGAGATTGCAGGCAACTACCCGACGAAGATGACGATACCGTCGCCGTCGATGCTCCACCTCATCCCCTGTGTCCGTGGCAAGGCTACGTATGAGCCGATCGACCGCTATAAGCACGAGCAGGCCCTCTTCGACGATATCGTCACCACCTACCAGGACGCCGTGAAGGCCTTCTACGACCTCGGCTGCCGCTATCTCCAGTTCGATGACACAGCCTGGGGCGAGTTCTGCGATGCAAAGAAGCGTGCTGCCTACGAGGCGGAAGGCATCGATCTGGCCGAGGTGGCAAAGCACTACGTCACGACGATCAACCGCATCCTCGAGGCAAAGCCCGAGGACATGACCATCACGACGCACATCTGCCGCGGCAACTTCAGGAGCACCTGGTTCAGCTCCGGCGGCTATGAGCCAGTCGCAAAGACCCTCTTCGAGGCGAACTATGATGGCTTCTTCCTCGAGTACGACTCCGACCGTGCCGGCGACTTCGAGCCGCTCCGCTATGCGAAGGACAAGATTGTCGTCCTCGGCCTCGTCACGTCGAAGTTCCCGGAGCTTGAGGATGAGGATGCCGTGATCGAGAGGATCCACGAGGCAGAGAAGTACGTGCCCTTGGAGCAGCTCCGCCTCTCTCCGCAGTGCGGATTCTCCTCCACCGAGGAAGGAAACGTCCTCACCGAGGACGACCAGTGGGCGAAGTGCGCCCTCATCAAGCGCATCGCAGAGCGTGTCTGGGGCGCGTAGACTACAAGAGACAGACCCATAGCCACAAGCAGAGCGGAGCTCGTCGCAAGACGGGCTCCGCTCTTCTCATGCTGCACTTATGTCTCTCGTTGCCAAAGGCTCTGGAAGGCTCTCTGATGTGCCTATTCGACCTCGTCCGGATCCAGGGGCACATCCCCCTCAGCAAGCGGCAGGGTCTCCTTCCGGGCCTTCTCATTGGCCGCCCTCGCCTCTTCGAACTTCTCCTTCATGGTCGGGTTCTTGTAGGTGAGCTTCCTGATCGTGAGCCCTTCTGCCTTGTCATTCGCAAGCCGGAGCTGGCGCTCGGAGGAGAGGAGGTTCTCCTTCACCTTGTTCAGGTGGTCGATCGTCGAGTCGATCTCCTTGATAGCGTTCTGGAACTTGTTCGAGGCAGCAGCATAGTTCTTCCCGAACTTCTGCTTGAAGTCGCCGAGCGCCTCCTCGAAGTTCGTGATATCGATGTTCTGCTGCCTGGTCTCGGCAAGCTCGCGGCGGGCATCCACCGCGTTGAGCCCCGCATTCCGAAGCAGCGTGATCATCGGGATGAAGAACTGGGGTCTGATCACGTACATCTTCGGATACTCGTAGCTCACATCGACGATGCCCTGGTTGTAGAACTCGTTGTCCGGCTCGAGCATCGTGACGAGCACGGCATATTCACAGTGCTTGTTCTTTCGGTCCTGGTCGAGCTTCTTGAAGAAGTCCGCATTCTTGTGGCGGTTGGCCTTGGCAGAAGCCTCATCCTCGTTCTTCATCTCGAACATGATCGAGACGATCTCTGTGCCCGAGGGGTCGTTCTCGCGGAAGACATAGTCGCCCTTGGAGCCTCCCACGACGTCGTTGTCCTTGTGGAACTCGGCGTTCCGGAAGCCCATCATGCGCCACTTGTTGAACTCCATCTCGCAGTGCTGCTCGAGCGTCTCGCCGATGAGCTTCGTCGAGAGGCGGGCACGCTGGTTCCTGAGCCTCTCTATCTCATCCTGCTTGTCCTGGATGAGGACATCCTTGTCGCGGAGCTTCTCCACCATCTCCTGCCTGAGCGTCGCCTCGGCCTGCTCGCGCTCTGCCTTGGCCTGCTTGACCTCCCCTTCGAGCCCGGCAATCTTCTGCTCGAGAGGTGAGGTCGCCTCGGTCAAGGCCAGCGCCTTCTGGCTTGCGAAGGCCTCTTCGCGCTCCTTTGCTGCAGCTTCGAGCGCTGCAATCTTCTGGTCGCGGTCAGAGAGCGCCTCGGCAAGCGCTGCCTTCTGCTCTGCCTCCTGGCGGCTCTGGGCATCCTTGGCAGCAGCAAGGGCGCTCTCGAGCTCTGAGATCTTTGCCTTGAGCTCGCCGAGACCTGCCTCATGCGCAAGGTCGCTCTCACGCTTCTGGGCGGCAAGCGAGCGCTCGGCTTCTGCATCCTTGGCAGCGAGGCTCTGGTCTGCGGCCTTCTTCTGCGCCTCGAGCTCATTCTTGAGAAGCGCAATCTGGCTGTCACGCGCGGAGGTCTCCTTCAGAAGCTTTGCCTTGAGCTCGTCTTCTGCATGCTGGACCGCCTGCTCGCGCTCGCGCCTGAGCATCTGCTCCTGCTTCTGTATCTCTGCTGCGAACTCCCGGTCGCGTACCTGCTTCACGATGTCGGCGTAGCTTGCCTCATCGACCGTGAACACCTTGCCGCAGTGCGGGCACCTAATTTCCTGCATGGAAGGCCTCCTATCGCCCTTGTCCTCTCCCTTAGAGCGTAGCAAATGCATCTGACAGAAATGGGCCACATAGAAGATGCCCCACCCTCCGGAGAGGGTGGGGCATCCCATGCGCCTATGCAGGAGCGCTACCTGCTGCTGCCAAGGCCATTCGAGCTCGAGCCATTGCCACCAAGCCCATTGCCGAGGCCGTAGCCGAAGATGCTGGAGCCGGAATTGGAGTTCTGGTCCCGCTGCTGTTCTGCCTGGAGGCTCTCATCCGAGCCGAGCGTGACCTGGACCGTCTGCTCCTTGCCATCGCGGACGAACGTGACGCTCACGGTATCGCCGACATTCTTCGAGCGGATTGCGAGGATCATGCCGTCAGCAGAGGTGATGGACTCGCCGTCGACCGCAGTGATGATGTCACCCGACTTGATGCCTGCGGTATCAGCAGGGCTGCCCGACGTGACTTCGACGACGTAGGCGCCGCTCGAGGCACCGAGGCTGTAGCGCTGGGCAAGAGACGAGGTGACCGTCTGCATCGTGAGGCCGATATAGGGGTGCACGACCTTCTTGCCAGAGATGATCGTATTCGCGACCTCGATAGCGTAGTTCGAAGGGATGGCGAAGCCGATACCGGCTGATGAGCCGGACTCGGACTCGATCAGGGTGTTGATGCCGACAAGCTTGCCCTCGAAGTCGACAAGAGCGCCGCCGGAGTTGCCCGGGTTGATGGCAGCATCGGTCTGGATGAGGTTCGTATAGATCGTGTTGCCGCTCGTGGACTGCATCATCGTGGAGCGGTAGAGGGCAGAGACGATGCCCGTGGAGACGGACTGCTCAAGGCCGTACGGCGAGCCTATTGCCATGACCCACTGGCCCATGACAAGGGAGGAGGAGTCGCCGACCTCGATCGGGGTGACGGTTGCGCCTTCGAGGTCTGCCTTGATGACAGCGAGGTCGGAGGACTCATCGGAACCGACGACCGTGGCCGTATAGCTCTGGCCCTCGATCGTGACGGAGATCTCCTCGGCACCGTCGATCACGTGGTAGTTCGTGAGGATGTTGCCATCCGTGTCGAGGATGACGCCAGAGCCGAGGCTCGAAGAGGAGGATGTCGTCACATAGACAGAGGCGACAGACGGCACCGTCTTGGCAGCGACTGCCTCGGCAACCGTGGCATCCTCGGTATCGGCGTTGATCGTGATGTTCTGGGCCGGGCTCGTGCCTGAGGTCGAAGTCTTCGGGCCTGTCTTCACAAGGCCGAATCCGAAGAGGATTGCAACGATTGCGACAGCGCCGATGACGCCGCCGAGGACAGAAGCCAGGACGACACGTCCGCTGCCCTTCTTGGGCGGCTTCTCGTCGCCTGTGCCGCCCTCGCCCGTCCCGACGGGAGAGGGCGCCATATGCTTCGTTTCCTGCACCTGGGTCTCGTCGTAGCCTGGCACGGGAGGCCTTCCGTCATTTTCTTCGCTCATAAGGCTTCCTTTCTGGATGCCGCCTCTCATCCAGAGCAGACGGCTCCGAAGGTTTTACTTCAAGGCACTTTGTACCCAAACAGCCTTCTTCCGGGCACACTTGAAAGCCTCGCCCGCATCCAACATCTGAGCGGCACCATGCTTCAAGAATGCTGAAAGCTGAGAATCGCCACGAAAAAGCCGGCCACGAGGCCGGCTCTGTACCTGCGAATATGTATCTATCCTCTAAATCTTGAAGAGGTATCCGACGCCGCGGACGGTCACGATGTGGTTTGCGACCTGCGGGCCCACCTTCGAGCGGACACGACGGATGTGGACATCGACCGTACGGGTGCCGCCGCAGTATTCGAAGCCCCAGACGCGGTGGAGCAGCGTTTCCCTCGAGTAGGCACGCGACGGATGAGTCGCGAGGAACGACAGCAGCGAGTACTCCATGAGCGTCAGGTCGACCGGCTTGTCGTCGATGTGGACCTGGTACGTCGCAAGGTTGATCGTCATGTTGTCGATTGTCACGATATCGGCAGGAGCGCTCTCCTCGCCCGGCCACAGAAGCTGCGAGCAGCGGACCTCGAACTCCGCCTCTCCTGCCGTGGAGAGGATGAAGTCCGCCTTGCCCTGGACAGGCATGTGGAGCTGTGCAAGCTTGTCTTCGTCGGTGATGAAGAGGATGGGGATGAAGCCGTTGTCCACGACGTAGGCATCGACAGCATTCAGGATGTCCTGGGAGGCGCCGACGACGTCGAGGATGACAAGATCGAACTCATGGCCCGAGGTAATTGCCTGGTTGAACGTATCAGGCGTCGCCAGAAGCGTCGAGACATCCAGCGCGTGGGAAAGTTCGCGCATGCGGTCGTGATGGCGAGTGGTACGCGCGATGAGGAGTATGTTCTTGTGATGCATCGAGACTCACCAATCATCGATATTAAGAACAATCTGACAGTAGTCAGAGAATAGCACACTCATCGGCCAATGGTTTCCCACGAGCTCCCAATGCCCTGAATATAGGCGCAATTATGGTGAATGGGTGCAGCTACCTGCAAAGGAACTGCACCATATTCAGCTTTTATGCAGCTTCGCTCATACGATCAGAGCGTGCTTCCGAACCACTTCGTCTCGATCTCGTCGCGCTTGCCGGAGTCGATGACGGCTTGGAGCGCTTCGTTCACCGCATCGAGCAGCGCCTTGTTGCCCTTCGACACTGCCATGCCATACTGGTCGCCGGTCGGAATCTCGATTGCGACGGAGAGGTCCGTATAGGACGTCGTGCAGAGGTACTTCACGACCGGCAGGTCTGCGCAGGCCGCATCATATTGACCGGCCTGGACGCCTGTGAGCGCCTGGACTGGGTCATCGAGCGCCACGACGGTCGCATTCACGAGGTTCTCCTGCGCCCATGCCTCGCCCGTCGTGCCTGCCTGAGCAGCAACCTTCTTGCCGGCAGCATTCAAGGCTTCCTGCGTGGTCTCCGTGCTGTCTGCCTTCGTGACGACGCCTAGGTTCGAGTCGATGTAGGGGTCAGAGAAGGCGATCTCCTTTTCGCGCTCAGCCGTGATCGTGATGTTTGAGACGCCGAGGTCTGCCTTGCCTCCCTGCTTGATGAGCGGAATGATCGTGTCGAACTTCGTGGCATCCAGCCACGTGCTCTCGAGCCCCATCTCTTCGGCAATGGCAGCCATAAGGTCGACCTCGAAGCCCTTCGGCTCCTTCGAGCCCTTGTCGTAGTAGCTGAAGGGCGGGTTTGCCATATCGGAGACCGACGTGAGCTTGCCGTCCGTCACAAGGTTGAGCGAGCTGTTCGCGCTCGAAGACGTATCGGCAGCTGCGCTCGCGCTCGAAGATGTGCCGTTGGAAGACGAACAGGCTGCAAGCCCCATCAGGGCAAGGCCGGCTCCCGTACAGAATCCACGCCGCGAAATGTTCATGTTCATAGCCATCTCTCCTTGGGACCTCTGGTCCCCTCCAAGATCTATTTGATGTTTCCGATGAAGGCAGCCGTGCGCTCGTTCTGGGGATGGTCGAAGACCTCTTCGGGCTTTCCCTGCTCGACGACGACACCACCTTCCATGAAGACGACACGATCGGCGACTTCGCGGGCAAAGCCCATCTCGTGCGTCACGACGATCATGGTCATGCCCGAGTTCTCGGCGAGGTCGCGCATGACATCAAGGACGCCACGGACGAGCTCGGGGTCGAGGGCCGAAGTCGGCTCGTCGAAGAGCAGCACATCCGGGTGCATGGCAACAGCTCGGGCAATTGCGACACGCTGCTGCTGGCCGCCGGAGAGCTGGGCCGGCTTGAAGTCTGCACGGTCGGCAAGGCCGACAGCCTCAAGCTGCTTCAGGGCCTCCTTCTCTGCCTCCTCCTTCGACTTCTTGAGCACCTTCGTCTGGCCGATCATGACATTCTGCTTGGCCGTCAGGTGCGGGAAGAGGTTGAACTGCTGGAACACCATGCCGAGGTTCTGGCGGAGCTTGCAGACATCGGTGCCCTTGGCCGTGATCTCCTTGTCCTCGATGAGGATGTGTCCTGCCGTCGGCGTCTCGAGCAGGTTGATGCAGCGCAGCATCGTGGACTTGCCGGAACCGGAAGGTCCGAGCATGACGACGACCTCGCCGGGCCAGACATCGAGATTGACATCACGCAGGACCTGCGTCTCGCCGTCGAACGTCTTGTTCAGATGCTCGATGCGCACGATCGGGTGCTCGCCCTTCTTGAAGGCATGATGCGAAAGAGACAGGTCATGCTCGAAGGCAAGCTCTGCTGCCTCGTCTGCCGGCAGGGCCTCCGGCACCTGAGGTGCCTGGATGTGGTGGTGCTTAGGCATTGTCGAGACCTTCTTTCAGGGAGTGGGAGCGGAAGGGGGCAGAAAGTGCATCGAGGATGGAGGAAGAGTCCTCGTCCTTTGTCTCCATGTGGCTCGCCCCTGCGTCCACCACAGCTTCGTCCCCGGATGCATCAGAGGCAGCGCGGACAGCTCCGCCCTTCGGACGGGGGCCTCCGCCTGCCTCGGAGCGGGCAAGACGCTTCTCGACGATGGAGACGACCTTGATGAGCGGCAGCGTGACGATCAGATAGTAGATCGCTGCCGTCATGTACGGTGTGATGTTGCCGGTGACAGTCGTCAGGTTCTTGGAGTACATCATGAGCTCCATGACGCCGACGGAGGACAGAAGCGAGGTGTCCTTGTAGGCCGTGATGAAGTCGGAGGTGACCGTCGGAAGGACGCGCCGGATCGTCTGCGGCAGGATGATGGAAAGCATCGTCTGGCTGTAGTTCATGCCAAGAGACGACGCCGCCTCATACTGCCCCTTCGGGATGGACTGGATGCCGGCACGGAAGATCTCGGCCAGATAGGCAGAGGAGTTCACGGCCATGGCAATGCCGCCGAGGAGGTAGTTGTTCACATTGATGTTGAGCATCGGCAGGCCGAAGAAGAGGATGTAGATCTGCAGGAACAGCGGCGTGCCGCGCAGGATGTTGATGTAGACGACAGCGATGGCACGCACGACCCTGTGCTTCGAGATCTTCATGAAGGCGAAGAGAAGGCCGAGCACGATCGCGAACGGGTAGCAGAGGATAACGATCGTGAGACAGACGAGCCAGCCGGAGAAGAGCGACGAGAACGACTCGAGCATGATCTGCGGCTTCAGGAACATGTTCAAAAACGGCTGCGAGTTCCATGCCTGGACCCAGGCCTGGTTGTCGAGCCAGTTGATGGCAGACTGGAGCGGCGTATTCGCAATCGTCGTGATGGCAGGCGATGCGGCAAGCTGCTGCTCGCCTGCATCATTGGTATAGCTGCCCGTGACCTGGACATCTCCGCCCTCGGTCGGGAACTTCATGTCCTCGATCTCGAGGCGCAGAAGCGAGCCGGAAGCGACCGGGTTAGCGAACTCGATCTTGATGGTGTTGCCGGAAGGCGTCGCCGTAGCATCGGTCGAGATGCGCGTGAGCCCTTCGAGCACCGTGACCTTCGTGGAAGAGCCGTCGAACGAGCCATCGGTCGGCAGCTGAAGCGTGATCTCGGAGACTTCCTCTCCGTCGTCGACCGTGCCCTCCCACGTGAGGCGCGTCTCGATGCCGCCGATGACAGAAGAGCCGCCATCCTCGTTCGGACGTGCGGTCGCCTTCGAGACCGTCAGTGCCTCTGCCGTGGCAGGAAGGCAGGCAAAGGCAAGCGCGAGCGCTGCCATGAAGGCAGCAGCCATCGCCACAAGGCGTCTTCCGCCTGCCTTCTGTTTCAGTGTCAGATCCATGAAATGAAACTCCTCTAATGCTCGATGGGGCCTTCGCTCCTGCAAAGACCCCATCGGATTCCTACGTCTATGAACGCTAGATCGTGGTTCCGAACCACTTGACCTCGATATCGTCGAGCGTTCCGTCCTCCTTGATCTCTGAGAGCGCCTTGTTGAGCGCCTTCGTGAGGTTCGGGTTGTCCTTCGAGACGGCAATGCCGTACTGCTCGCCCGTCGGAATCTGGACGGAAATCGTGAGATCGCTGTAGGAGTTGTTCACCATGTTCTCGGAGACCGGCAGGTCGCAGACGGCGGCATCGTAGAGGCCGGTCGAGACGCCCGCGAAGCACTGCACGAAGTCATCGCACGGCACATAGGTGGCCTTCGTGAGGTTCTCCTGTGCCCAGTCGCCGCCGGTCGTGCCGGACTGTGCGCAGATCTTCTTGCCTGCGACGTCGAGCTCTTCTTCGGTCGTGGCCGTTGCGGTCTTTGCGACGACGATAGCCTGGTTCGAATCGAGGTAGGGATCGGTGAAGTCGATCTCCTTCTTGCGCTCGTCCGTGATCGTCATGCCCGTGACAGCGATATCGGCCTTGCCGCCCTGCTTGATGAGCGGGACGATCGAATCGAACTGCTGGGACGGGAGCCACGTGGACTCGAGGCCCATCTTGTCAGCCAGAGCAGCGGCGAGATCGACATCGAAGCCCTTGATCTCGCGCGTGTTTTCGTCTATGGACTCGAACGGCGGGAATGCTGCATTGCAGATACATGTCAGCTTGCCATCTGTGACAAGCGTGTAGGAGTCATCAGATGAAGAGGAGCTCGAAGAGGACGAGGGGCTCGAAGAGTTCCCGCATCCGGCCAGCATGACAGCTGCCGCCATTCCACCTCCGATGGCTGTGGAGACCTTGAAGAATTCCCTGCGCGACAGACTGCTCATGATGTATACGACCTTCCTTTTATAGCGAGTGTGACCGTGGGAGAAAGCCTATCCCGGACTTTTTGTCCATGAGCTAGAGTTTCGGCGTTTCCGTCCCGGATGCTGGCAGAACTATCATCCTTTAACTCAATCTTCATTAAGCGACCTGCGGATTCTTCGAATGTAACAGGCATTTTTCCTTATATTTTCGCATATGTATACACATCCCATCTGAAGCGATCTCTGCCGAGCATTCCGTATCCGCACGTCAGGCGAGAGTTTTTCCATCCCGTTTCTGAAAGCATGTTGGATGAAGGCGCACGAAGCATCTCTTCGGCTCCCTGTTCCGATTCTGCCAGCTCCCTATCAAGAATTGAGCTAGTTCCCTTAACCGAAAAGAGGGCAGGCGCCGAAGCGTCTGCCCTCTCCAAGGTTCATATATTCCAGATCCTAGAAGCCTGCGTAGTAGTGCTCGCGCTCCCAGTCCGTGACGGTCGTGTTGTACTCGTCCCACTCGCGACGCTTCTCCTGGACGAGGTAGTCGCAGATATGGTCGCCCAGGACCTCGCGGCAGAAGTCGGACTTCTCGAAGTTGTCGCATGCCTCGCGCAGATCTCGCGGCAGGCGCTTCACGCCCTTCTTTGCAAGCTCGGTCTCGGTCGCCGTGATGTCTTCCTGCGTCGCCTCATCCTGGAGCTTGAGCTCCTCCTCGATGCCACGCACGCCGGCTGCGAACGTGACAGCAAGCGCGAGGTAGGGGTTCGCCGTAGGATCGGGTCCGCGGAGCTCGATCCTCGTGGACTGGTGCTTGCCCGGCTTGTGCATGGGCACGCGGACAAGAGCAGAACGGTTGCGGTGTCCCCACGTCGTGTAGCAGGGCACCTCCCCCATCGGGCGCATGCGCTTGTAGGAATTGACGGTCGGGTTCGTGATGAGGGTGTACTCCGGTGCATAGCGGAGCACGCCTGCGATGAAGTGGTTGGCAAGCTCGGAGAGATGGTCGGGGTACTTCGAGCTCGGGCCCCAGAACAGGTTGTTGCCATCGTGGTCCATGAGAGACTCATAGAGGAACATGGCAGAGCCCTCGGTCTCCGAGAACGGCTTCGGCATGAACGACGCGAACATGTCGTTCGCGAAGGCCTCCTGCTTGATCACCAGGCGGGCGGTCATGATGTTGTCGGCGCAGCTCCTGGCCTCGGACCAGCGGAGCTCGATGCCGTTCTGGGACGGTGCCTGGGCGTGGAAGGAGTACTCCACAGGGATGGACATGCGCTCGAGCATGAGCGTCGTGTCGCGGCGCAGATCGCGGGCGGAGTCCCACGGCGTGAGGTCGAAGTATCCTGCCTTGTCCTGCGGAATCGGCTTCACGGAATCGCCGAAGTAGAAGTACTCGATGCGCGGAGCTGCGCAGGGCACATAGCCCTTCTTGTCGAGGTCCTCGAAGACACGCGTGAGGACCGCGCGGGGATCTCCCTCGAACGGCTGGCGGCCCGGCGTCTTGATGTCGCAGAACATGCGGGCGGCACCATTCTGGCTCGGGCGCCACGGCAGCACCTGGAAGGTATCGGGCGCCGGGAAGGCGAGCATGTCGGACTCCTCGAGCTGCGCGAAGCCATCGACGGCCGATCCATCGAAGCCGACGCCCTCATCGAAGGCCTCTTCGAGGTCTTCGGGAGAGATCGCGAAGGACTTCAGGTTTCCGAGCACATCGGAGAACCAAAGACGGATGAAGCGGATATCGCGCTCCTCTACGGTACGCAGGACGAAGTCGACATTCCTATCGTTTGACATTATGAACCCCCCCGGTCAAGCAGCCATGCTCCTATACGCATGCTTCCGCCACCGAATCTCGTATCCGTTCTGAAACTCTGGCATACACGTGTTTCATCCATGTTTCATGGCAAGAAGCTACGCGGAACCGAAACAAAGGCCAGCTCAAAGCTGCCATTCAGGCTCATACGTCTACCGCTCGCCGAGCGTACAGAATCCACACGGACGGCCATCATACATCAGATTTTGAAGCGACAGCGAATCTGCGCATCAGCGCATGTTCTGGACCTTCGGGAGCTTTCCCCCATCGACCGCCTTCTCAGCACGTGCAAGCATATCTTCTGCCACAGGGCAGGGGCTTCCGGTCGCGGCAGCAGTGCAGGAACCCCTGCTTCCGCACTCGGCGCAGCCGTTCTTTGAGCCTTTGATGAGCGAACGCACAGCAAGGACAAATGCAAAGACGACCGCAAGTATGATAAGGACGTCTAGAATATTCATAGCAGCCCTCCTGATGGAGCCGGAATGGCATCTGTTAGCTACGGGTTACTATACCCTTCTAGGCAGTTCCCGGACGGGGTATGGCCCGGGTCCGGCAAAAGTTCGCATTGGCACAACGAGGAAAGGAACGCTATGGCAGACGATCAGAACATGCATCTTGTCATCATTCGTCACGGTGAGTCTGAGTGGAACAAGCTCAACCTCTTCACCGGCTGGACGGACGTCGACCTCACCGACACCGGCCGCGCTGAGGCTGCAGCTGGCGGCAAGGCCCTCAAGGAGCAGGGCTATGACTTCGACGTGTGCTACACCTCGCTTCTGAAGCGCGCCATCCACACGCTGAACATCGTCCTCGACGAGATGGACCGCGCATGGCTGCCTGTCCACAAAACCTGGCGTCTCAACGAGCGTCACTACGGCGCTCTCCAGGGCCTCAACAAGGCAAAGGCTGCCGAGGAGCACGGCGAGGAGCAGGTCCTCATCTGGCGTCGTTCCTTCGACGTCCAGCCGCCTGCACTGACGCCGGGCGACGAGCGCGACCCGCACGTCCAGCCGATGTTCCGTGACGTCCCGCAGGAGGACCTCCCCTACACCGAGTGCCTGAAGGACACCATCGCCCGCGCATGGCCGTACTTCGAGCAGGAGATCAAGCCGCAGCTCGAGAGCGGCAAGCGTGTCCTCATCGCTGCTCACGGCAACTCCCTGCGTGCTCTTGTCATGCAGCTCGAGCACCTCACGCCGGAAGAGATTCTCAAGGTCAACATCCCGACGGGCGTTCCTTGCTCCTACACCTTCGATAAGGACTGGAACATCCTCGACAAGCACTACATCGGCGATCCTGCCACGATCGAGGCAAAGATCAACGCTGTTGCCAACCAGGGCAAGGCCAAGAAGTAGTTCATCTCTCAAAGAGATGCCAGGAGCCGGAAGCTTGCACGCTTCCGGCTCCTTTTCTATCTCTCTATCATGGCGAATGCTGCATCAGACGGTTTTGTCCTGAGAGACAGCAGACAGCATGATTGTGAACGTTGTCCCATGGCCCGCTCCGCTTTCGAGACCGATCGTGGCGCCCGTCACATCTGCTGCCCTCTTCGCCAGTGCCATGCCGAGGCCATTGCCCTTTGTCGCATGCGATGGGTCGCCCTGATAGAACTTCTCGAAGACGCGCCTCTTCGTCTCCTCGTCCATGCCACAGCCCGTGTCTGCGACCGTGACCATGGCCCTGCCTTCAGGCTCCTCATGCATCCCGATCGATATCCTCCCATCAGGACACGAGGAGCTGGAAGGCCTGTGCCTTCCAGCTCCATTCCTGTCGGATTCCAGGCTGGAGGGCATCTCGGGTGCAGGCCCATATCCTGCCCGGGCGATGCTCAGGCGCAGCCGCCCGAAGCAGCGCCTATTCCCCGTTCCCGCCATCCTTCTTCTCGACTTTCTTCCTATGCCTCTCGAAGAGCCGCTTCACGGCAAAGATGGCAAGGACTGCAGGGGCAAACATTCCGAAGATCCAGAACATGACAAAGACTTCCGCAGGACCGGGCATAGAAGCCTCCTGCCGCGCGTCTTCTTCTGCACTGCTGGTGCAGTGCATGCAGAGGGATGCCGATATATAGCATCTTCAGGCTCTTTTCCGGAACACAAGGCAGCCGCCAGCGATAGGGAGTCGCCGGCGGCTTGATGTCTGCCCTTCATGGCATCGGGGAGAGGGTCCGCTGCCACAAGGACCGTATCAACGGATTGGATGCTACTGGGCAAGCTTCTGGCCGAGAGCCTTGAGCTCCTCGAGCGCATCGCCTTCAGGCTCGCCGTTTACAGCAACGGTGGAGACGACGTTGACGCCGGCATCTTCAGCCTGGGACTTCCAGGTATCCAGATACTCGCCACCTCCCCAGCCATAGGAGCCGAAGAGCGCGACAGGCTTCGAGCCAAGCTCAGGCACGCACTCGTTCCAGACCGGCTCGAACTCGTCGGGCTCGATCTCCTCGGAACCCGTTGCCGGACAGCCGAAGGCAAAGGCATCGTAGTTCTTTGCATCTGCAGCAGAGAACGAAGAGACTTCGATGGCCTCGGTTCCCGCCCCTTCTGCCACCGCTTCTGCCATGGCCTGGGTATTGCCGCTCTGGGACCAATAGACAACTGCGACCTTGCTCATGGAAACCCCCTAGGAAAAGGCGGAGCGCTGCTCCGCAGATCGTTTTGTTTGATGCGTTTAACTTACCGGATATTCCTGGCTGTTAGCTTGGTTTTACTTGCATCCACAATCTATTCACAATCAGGATATATTCCTGTTAGCCTTGCTCCCCTATCGAGCTGAAGGCAGATGGTGGAAAAGCCGAGGTTGAGGATCCGCCGCATCGCAATGCAAAGCAGCCGCCGGCGATTGGGGGTCGCCGGCGGCTTGAAGATTGCCCTCTGTGACAGCCGGGGAGAGGGGTCCGGTGTCTGGAGGACTGCGTAAAACGAATCAGGTATTACTGGGCGAGCTCTTCGCCAAGATCCTTGAGCTGCGAGAGCGCATCGTCGTCCGGTGCGTCATTGCATATGACGGTGGAGACGACGTTGACGCCGGCATCTTCAGCCTGGGACTTCCAGGTATCCAGATACTCGCCACCTCCCCAGCCATAGGAGCCGAAGAGCGCGACAGGCTTCGAGCCAAGCTCAGGCACGCACTCGTTCCAGACCGGCTCGAACTCATCGGACTCGAGCTCCTCGGCACCCATGGCAGGGCAGCCGAAGGCAAAGGCATCGTAGTTCGCCACATCTGCTGCGGAGAAGGAGGATACCTCGATGGCTTCCGTGCCGGCACCTTCTGCCACTGCTTCTGCCATGCTCTGCGTATTGCCGCTCTGGGACCAGAAGACCACTGCCACCTTGCTCATGAGACCCTCCAAAGATTCGAGCACTGCTTCGCGTGTGGATTTGTTTGCTGTGACTAACTTAGCAGATGCAACCAGTTGTTAGCGCTGGTTTACTTATCTCCACATTCTGCACACACATGAAAGCAGGGCTGGATGGCTATCCATCCAGCCCTGCATGCCATCTGTCCTGGAATCTCTTCCCTACTCCGGCAGGTGCGAGGTAATTGCCGAGAGCTCTCCTTCAAACTCCATCGTGTCCGCGTCGGCAAGAGCGAGGAAGTGGGAGCCCTTCTTCAAGGGGTAGCGCGTGCCACATACCGTGACCGCGCCTTCGCCTGCATAGACGCTCACGCACATGAACGGCCACTTCTGCTCGATCGACTTCTTCCCGTCGATGCGCACGCGATCGACAACGAACTTCGGGCAGTCCATGAGCTCGGTGACGCCGTCCACCTCAGGAGCGAGCACCTTGCCGTCCTTCGGCGGCACCTGGGCGTAGTCCACGACATCGCAGGACTGGTCGATATGGAGCTGGCGCTTCGTGCCATCCGGCTGCACACGGTCGTAGTCATAGACCCTATAGGTGACATCGGACGACTGCTGCGTCTCGATCACGAGCGTGCCGGCGCAGAGGGCATGGATCGTGCCCGGCAGCACCTCGAAGAAGTCTCCGGTGTGGATGGGGACCTTGTTGAGGAGCCTGTCCCACTCCCCTGCCTCGACCATCGAGCGGAACTCCTCGGCGTTCTTGGCATGCTGGCCGATGATGATCTGGGCACCCTCGTCTGCATGCACGACATACCAGCACTCGCGCTTGCCGAGCGAGCCGTTCTCATGCGCTCCGGCATAGGCATCATCCGGGTGCACCTGGACAGAGAGGCTGTCGGAGGCATCGAGGATCTTGATGAGGAGAGGGAAGCGTCCCTGGTCGCCTTCGCAGTTCGCGAAGAGCTCGCGGTGCTGATCCCAGAGCTCGGAGAGGCGCATGCCGTCAAAGGGGCCGCCGACAATCGTGCAGTCCCCTGCCGGATGGGCGCTGATGGCCCAGCATTCGCCGATCTTCCCATCCGGAATCTTGTAGCCGAACTCGGTCTCGAGCTTCCTGCCGCCCCAGATCTTCGGCACGAAGATCGGCTTCATGAAGACGACGCCCACAGGCGCCCCGGTATATCCTGCCATGCGACTCTCCCTTGTTCCGCAATAGGATGCCACTGCATCCTGCCTGCATAAGCGTAAGGGGCTTGCCGCTGCTATGCAAGCGTATTACACATGTCTTCTTTATTACTGTACATGTCTTTTATACCCATACCGGAGAGGCTGTCCGGATTGTCTCCAGACAGCCTCGTGAAATGTCCTATGTCTCCAGAGGGCAGGACAGGAGCTTCCCTTCAGCCTGCAACGCCTCTTTCTGCCAAGGTCCTGCTCCTCCAGGCATGGGGCGTCTCCCCCATCGTGTCGGAGAAGGCCTTCGTGAACTTCGAGGGGTTCGCATAGCCCACCGAGGAGGCGACCTCTGCAATCGTGAGATCGGTCGTCTTCAGGGTCTCCGCTGCCTGCTTGATGCGGTAGGCACGGTACCACTGATAGATCGGCTGGCCGAAGGTCTCGCGGAACGCTTCCTTGAGCACGGTCGGCGAGGTACCGCACATCGTTGCCAAGGTCGTGATCGTAATCGGCGTCGCGAGGTTGCCCATCATGATCTGCTGCGCCCTTGAAGCCAGCTCGACGTGCGAGAGCCTCGTCGTCCTTCTGTGGCCCATGTCCTGGGCCTGTGCCACCTTCGGGTCTGCCTTCGTAAGGAACTGAAGCGCCTCGACCGCCTTGAGCCGGTACATGCTCTTCGACGCTTCGGCGTGCCCGAAGCACAGAAGCTCGAAGGTCGCGATGAGCTCCGGACGCGCGGCGACGTTGTGGAGCTTCTCCTTCTCATGCGCAAGCGAGCGCACCGCCGAGGGATCCACCCCGAAGGTCATGAGCACACGCCGTGCCTCTGCACGCATCGCACGTGCCAGCACGATCGCACATCCGCGCACATAGCCGACCGGGCACCTGAGCACGAGGCGACGCGCATCCGATGCCGCGATGCCGACCTCGCCGATCTGGATGACAGAAGAGAGCTCGTCTTCACGGTCGAACTCGACCGAGCCCTGCTTGATGTAGACGATATCGATCGTGTCATGGAGGTTCAGGCGCGCTGGCACCTCATAGAACTCGCCCAGGACCTTGCTCTTGAGCTCGAACTGCACAAGCGAGATGCCGGGGAAGAGCTCGACGATCGTCGCTTCTCCACGCGTGCCGTCATCTGCTGCGACCTGGTAGTGGACCGTGCTCGCGGCACGATGTGCCTCGTTCGTGAGCGAGAAGCTCGTGACAGGCTGAGCGCTGTTCCAGGCACGTGGCTGGTTCGTATCGTCCATCACAGGCCCCTTTCCAGCCAGTCGCGGATCGTGACGCAGGCAAGGCTCACCGCAGAGGCGAAAAAGACTGCATCGAGAAGTTCCATAAGGTGTGCTCCCAACATAGCAGAAGCGCTGTCGCTGTGGTGCGGCAGCGCTTTGCCAAACACGCACGGTGACTAGGCGACATCTGCATCCAGCGTCGTCAGGATCTTGTCGTCTTCCTTGTCCCACTTCGGCATCGGCCTGAAGAGCTGGAACAGGATGAGGGCAAGCAGCACGAACGCGACGACGGTCCAGAAGCCGAAGTTGCCGAGAACGAAGAGCTCCCAGAGCTGGTTGATGATGCAGCCGACAACCCAGGCGAAGCCGCACTCATAGCCGATTGCGAACCAGAACCACTTGGGGTCGTTCATCTGGGAACGGATCGTGCCCATTGCTGCGAAGCACGGAGCGTCGAGCATGTTGAAGGCGACGAAGGCGCACATGGCACCGGCGTGAAGGACACCAGCAGAATCGGTGAACATGGCAGCGAAGCCATTCCACATCGTGGCGGAGTTCTCCGTGGCATCGCCTAGGCCGTAAAGCGAGCCGAACGTGCCGACGAGGTTCTCCTTTGCGATGAGGGCAGAGATGGAAGCAGCGGTTGCCTGCCAGTAGTCGCAGCCGAGCGGCGCAAAGATGAAGCCGAGAGCATTGCCCACAGCGGCGAGCAGCGAGTAGTCCATATAGTCGTCGCCGGCGCCTTCCATGCCCTCGAGGAAGCCGAAGGAACCGGAGCCGCCTTCCCAGGAAGCGAAGCCGAAGCGGGAGAGCACCCAGATGCCGACAGCTGCAGCGAAGATGATCGTGCCTGCCTTCTTGATGTAGGCGCTCACACGCTCCCACACATGCAGCCACCAGGAGCGGATGGACGGGAAGTGGTAGTTGGGAAGCTCCATAACGAAGGGAGCAGGCTCACCTGCGAAGGGCTTCGTCTTCTTCAGCATGATGGCGGAGATGATGATGGCAGCAAGGCCCATGAAGTAGAACATCGGCGCGACCCACCACATCGTGGAGCCGCCGGCGAGGACGCCCATCACAAGGGCGATGATCGGGGTCTTTGCGGAGCACGGAATCATGGTCGTGAGCATGGCCGTCATGCGGCGGTCCTTCTCGTTCTCGATCGTCTTCGTGGAGAGGACGCCCGGAACGCCACAGCCGGAGGAAACAATCATCGGGATGAAGGACTTGCCGGAGAGGCCGAAGCGGCGGAAGACGCGGTCCATGACAAAGGCGACACGGGACATGTAGCCGCAGTCCTCAAGGAAGCAGAGAAGCACGAAGAGCACGAACATCTGCGGGATGAAGCCAAGGACGGAGCCCACGCCGCCGATGACGCCCTCGACCACAAGGGAGATCACGACGTCGGATGCGCCGGCTGCCGTGAGGGCATCCGTCACAGCGTCAGGAATCGAAGGCACGAAGCCATCGTAGTCGGCAGGATCGGGCTCGTCTGCCATGCCGTCGACAGCCGTCTCGAAGTCATCGAGCGTGACCGTATCGATTGCATCGATCGTCTGGCCGGCAGCTGCAACAGGGCTGCCATCAGAGTCGAGCGTCGTGATCACATTGCCGTCGGTATCGGTGTAGTTGCCATCCTCGTCCGTCGTCGGGACGTCCGTGGCAACGACACCTGCTGCACCTGCTGCTTCCTCGAAGTCAGCAATCGTGACTGCATCCTCGTCCGTCGGGTCCTCGGCGTCGATGGCCTCCTGGACACCATCGGTGTCGACGCCTGCAGCGTCAGCTGCTGCGATGTAGCCAGAGATCTGGTCGGCGTAGTGGTTGTCGGTCCACGCCTCGTTGTCCTCGTCGTAGGCATCCTGGCCAGCGGCGCTCACGAAGAAGCCGTCGCCGAAGAGCTGGTCATTGACCCAGTCCGTGGCAGCCGTGCCGACCGTGCCGATTGCGATGTAATAGACAAGGCAGATGACAGCGACGAAGATCGGGATGCCGAGCCAGCGGTTCGTGACGATGCGGTCGATCTTCTCCGACGTCGAGAGCTTCTTCGGTGCCTTCTTGACGCAGGACGCCATCACATCGGCGATCCAGTCATAGCGGTCGGACGTGATGATGGACTCGGCGTCGTCGTCGCGCTCCTTCTCGAGTGCAGAGATGACCTTCTCGCAGGCATCGAGCTCGGCCTTGGAGAGGCCAAGGGGCTTGATGGCCTGGGCATCGCGCTCGAAGACCTTGATCGTGTACCAGCGGAGCTCTTCAGGCTGTGCCTTGCGCTCGATCGTCTTCGAGATCTTGCCCAAGGCCTCTTCGACCTCAGGAGAGAAGCACTTCGTGCCCGCAGTCGCCTTGCCAGCCTTGGCTGCAGCGATGGCCTGCTTCACGAGCTCGTCGAGGTTCTTGTCGTGGAGAGCGGAGACCTCGACCACAGGCACGCCGAGCATCCCGGAAAGCTTCTTCGTGTCGACGACGTCGCCGCGCTCCTTTAGAAGGTCGCACATGTTGAGGCCGACGACGACCGGACGTCCTGTCTCCAGGACCTGGGTCGTGAGGTAGAGGTTGCGCTCGAGGTTCGTGACGTCGATGAGGTCGATCACGGCATCAGGACGATCTCCGAGAAGATAGTCGCGGGAGACGACCTCCTCAGGAGAGTACGGGGAGAGAGAGTAGATGCCCGGCAGGTCGACAAACGTCACGTTCTTGTCTTCTCGCCAGTCTGCCATCTTCTTCTCGACCGTGACGCCCGGCCAGTTGCCGACATAGCCGTTCGATCCGGTCAGCTCGTTGAAGAGCGTGGTCTTGCCGCAGTTCGGGTTTCCTGCAAGACCGATATAGATGCTATCCGCCATTTCCTGCCTTCCTTGTGGAGCGAATATGGTGCCACGCTGTGCCCACCTGTTAGCCAAATGCTACTTTGTTGGAAACAATTGTTAGTTATGGCTTACTTGTTGGGCAAATAAAAAAGGGGGTCTCCCCCTAGCGCTCTCCGTCTGCGACGTCCTTGACCTCGACGCAGGCAGCCTCATCCTTGCGGACGGAAAGCTCGTAGCCACGCACGGTGAGCTCGATCGGGTCGCCGAGAGGTGCCACCTTCTTCACATAGACATCGGTGCCCTTGGTGAGGCCCATGTCCATGATGCGGCGCTTGATTGCGCCCGTGCCCGTGAGCTTCGCGACCGTTGCGCTCTGCCCTACCTTCACGTCTCTCAGAGTTGGCATTATGCTCCTTCCATCAAGCTTCAGAAAAGTCCTGCTGCCCTTAATACACAGAGATGTGTGATGTCATCGTCCTGTTGAGGCCGAACGTCGCACCCTTGACAGAGACGATGCAGTCGCCTTTCACGCGGCTCACGACCTTGACTTCAGCTCCCTCGATGAAGCCCATCTCAGCAAGATGCTGCCTGAGCTCCTTCGAGCCACGGACCTTGGAAACCACGGCCGTCTGTCCCGCTTCCACCATGGACAGCGGCAGGTTTGCCGCGGAGACATGGGATGCCATGTTCTGGCCTGCACCTATCCGTGCCATATCTACCTCCATGCGTGTCCTTTCTTGGTCGCAGCAGGATGAGTCTGGTCCTGCGGTCCCCAAAGTTATACGGCGTTGATTTACGCAAAGAGCATACCGCTGCAAACTCATCTGGAAGGGATAAATTGTGAGATTGGTCGAACTTTTTTGCTCCAATAAGCCACATATCCTGCCAGATGGGCCACTCCATGAAACCAAATATGGCCGTCTGCCTGCCAGAATATGCCGCAGGCAGAAAACTCTTTCCTTTTGGCCACCTCTCCAGAACGACACCCACACGTTGCAGGTGCGCCCTGGAGGACGCACACATAGACATCCGGATACATTTCTGGCCATATGCCTCAGGTCCAGCGAAGATGCAGGACAGCTTCCCGGCAAGAAGGTGGCACAGCGGAAGGTGCGGCTTCGCTTGCCGACGAATCCTTGCGTTCTCCGATGGATCGAGCTGCCAGGCTGAAATGATTCCAAGCTCAGCTTAGGCAGCAGCTCCGGCGGAAGCCATCAATGGCTGCCCAGAGATAGAGGACATCTTTTCCAAAGGAGCTCAGACGCCTGCCTTATCAGCCCCCAGCCCTTGCAGAAAAGGAGGACAGCCATGAGGCCACAGATACGCACTTTCGACAGACGCGGCGCCGTATCCCTGGCAGTCATGCCCATCTCGATAGCTGCCTCAATTGTCTGCTGGTTCTTCTTTGCCAGCCAGGCAGCATGCACGTACAACGCCTTTCCCGATGCCCTGCATCGCTGCCTCATCGAGCCTGCGACGCTGGGGGTCGGCTGCATTCTTCCTCCAAAGCCATCTCCATGCACGCATCGCAGCCAAAGCATCAACGCTCCATGCGGCCAAGGCCGTCTGCCTGCTCCTGGTTGCCGTCCATATCGTCTGCCTCGGTGCGGTCATAGCGTTCGGGACAGCGATGGCATACGAGCTGCTCGTGGCCTTCATGGGCTATATGCAGGTGCTTCTGCGCTTTGCTCCCGTCTTCATAGAAGCGATCCTGGGCATCAGGATGGCTGAGGGATAGCACATGCTGGCAGCCATGCTCTCGTGCATCCTCGGGCATCGTCTTCTTGCGTGCTGGCAGGCATGGCGCATAAGGAAGCGCTCCCCTTCCCGGAGGAAGAGGAGCGCCGATGAAGTATATGTCTGGGAAAACCTCACCCGGTGTTCTGGAGGCCTGCGGCAACTCCGGAGACAGTGCAGAGGATAAGGAAGATGAAGCGCTCCTTCTCCTCGGGCGTGAGCTTCTCGGACTCGTCCTCGCGCCTCAGGCGGTCAAGCGCCTTCATCTGCATGATCGAAAGCGCATTCACGAACGGCAGACGTGCACGGACAACCGGGCCGAGGACGCGGCGGTGCTGGAGCGGCTCATCCTCGTTGAGGATGGCAAAGACCCACTTCTTCGTGAGCGCAAGCTCGTCCATGACCATCTCGGAGAGCTCGGGCCTGTTGCCGAGGCCCATGTACATCCAGGCAATGCGCTCGTCGGTCTTCGCAAGAGACATCTCGATGTTGTCGATGAAGGTCTGGAAGAGCGGCCACTCCGCATAGGCATGGCGGAGAGCATCGAGGTCCCCGAAGGCCTCGCAGGCGCTTCCCAGGCCGTACCAGGCAGCGAGGTTGATGCGTGCCTGGCTCCAGCTGAAGATCCAGGGGATCGTGCGCAGGTCGTCCAAGGACTTTGCGCCGAGGCCACGCTTGGCAGGACGTGAGCCGATAGGCAGAAGACCAATCTCGGCAAGCGGCGTGACACAGCTGAACCACTCGGCAAAGCCATCCTGGTTCAGGAGCTTGAGGTAGGTCTCGCGCGATTCCTTCTCGAGCTCTGCGGCCATATCGTGGTACTTCTCGGTGTAGATCGTATTGATCTTGCCGATCTCAGGCGAGGAGTGCATGAGCGTTGCTGCTGCGACAGACTCGACATGGCGGCGGGCAAGCACCGGGTTGCCGTAGCGGGCAAAGATGACCTCGCCCTGCTCCGTGAGCTTGAAGCAGCAGTTGACAGAGCCTCTCGGCTGCGCGAGCACGGCGTGGTTTGCCGGGCCGCCGCCACGGCCGACAGCACCGCCACGGCCATGCATGAGGACAAGGTCGATGTTGTTGGCCTGAGCCCAGTCGGCAATCTCCTTCTGTGCCTTGTGGAGCACGAGGGTAGCCGAGGTGGGGCCAGCATCCTTCGAGGAGTCGGAGTAGCCGAGCATGACCTCGAGACGGCGGTTCGTCTGGGCAAGGCGCTTCTTCACGTCGGGGAGCTCGATGATCTGGGAGAGCGTCGTGACGGCGTTCTCGAGGTCCTCGACCTGCTCGAAGAGCGGAATCACATCGAGCGTCGGGACATCCTTCTCATGGGCGAAGGAGAGGCGTGCCAGCTCATAGACATCTGCCACGTTCTGGGCGCTCTTCGTGAACGAGATGATGTAGCGGCGTGCAGCCTCGACGCCGTTCTTGCGCTGGATGGCACCGATAGCGCGGAACGTGTCCACGACTTCGCGCGTCATCGGCTGCAGCTGGCCTGTGCGGCCATGCTCCTTGAGGTCGGCAAGGGCGCGGGAGTGCACGACCGAGTGCTGGCGGAACTCCATCTGCACCATGTTGAAGCCGAAGGTCTCGGTCTGCCAGATGAGCGTCTGGAGAAGGCCATATGCCTCACGGACAGCGCCTGCCTCGACAAGCGAGTCCTGCACGACGCGCAGGTCTCCCAGGAACTCGTCTGCATCTGCATACATGAGGTCTGCCGTGCGGGCAATCGTTGCACGCAGGCGCTCTGCCATGACAAGCATGACAGCACGGTGGAGCTCCGAGACAGAGATCAGCATCACGCGGTTGCAGAGCTCTTCGTTCATCTCGAGCTGGTGGCTCCAGAGATTCTGAAGGGCAGCAGACGGCTTCGTCGAGCCGCCTTCCATCGTGAGCGAGCGTCCGACATATTCCGTCGCGTCGGCAAGCTTCGTGAGCATATGCACACGGAACTTCTCTGCGACCTTGCGCGAGACCTTTGCTGTGACATTCGGGTTGCCATCGCGGTCAGACCCGATCCAGGAGCCCAGACGGAAGAAGGCTGGGCAGACCGGCTTCACGGTGCCGGCCTTGCTTCCAAGCTCCCAGTCATCGAAGCGGCGGTAGACCTTCGGGATCATCTCGAAGAGCGTCGAATCGAAGATATCGATGATGGTGTCAGCCTCTTCGACCGGCGTCGGCTTCTTCGCAGCGATGGGAGACGTGCGGAAGAGCGAGTCAATCTCCTGGAGCATGCGGCGCTCGTTCTCCGCAAGCTCCGTGCCGCCCAGAGATGGCCTCTCTGCAAGAAGGTCTGCGATGCGGCGGATCTTTGCGGTCACAGCCTTGCGGCGTGCCTCGGTCGGGTGCGCCGTGAAGACCGGGTGGAACTCGAGACGGTTCAGGAAGGAGTCTGCCTTGTCCTTGCCGACCTCTTCGATCAGGCGGTGGTAGGAAACCGTGATCTCGTTCACGGGGTCTTCGGCAGAGTCCGTCGGCACGACACGCTCGCGGCGACGGAGCGAGCTCACGCGGTAGTCTTCCTCAGCGATATTCGCGAGATGGAAATACGTCGCGAAGGCACGCGTCAGATACTGCTCCTCCTCGAGCGTCAGCTTGTCGATGAGGCGCACAGCCTGCGTATAGGCTTCGTCCTTGTCTGTCTCGGAGATGTCTTCGTCATTTGCATGGACCATGTACTCGAGCAGAAGATCGAAGCTGCTGCAGAGCTTGGGATCGTACTCCTTGAGGACACGCCTCGTCAGACGCAGGAACAGCTCCATGTTGTGGCGGAGCTCCTGGGGAATGCGGACCTCGGACAGGGCGGAAGCGGCAGCAGCACGCTCATTCGAAGCGTTCCTCTGTGCCTGCGCTTCCCAATGGGAATCAAATTGGGGCATGTACTACCTCCCACATAGAGATTCACGCCGTTCACGGAAAATTCTATCACCAGAACATTCCAGAATTATTTCGTGACGCACCCCACAGACTCCTGACAAGGCCGACACATTGCACAGAAAAAGCCAGCCAGGACAGGTGTCCCAGCCGGCTTTGCGTACATCTTCTGTCTTGCTCCTACATGAGGCGCAGGGAGACTTCCTTGAGCTGTGCCATGGAGACCTCGGACGGAGCATCGCTCATGAGGTCGGAGCCGGAGCTCGTCTTCGGGAATGCCATGACTTCCCTGATGGAGTCAGAGCCCGTGAGCAGCATGCAGACACGGTCGAGGCCGAGTGCGAAGCCGCCCATAGGAGGCGCACCATAGGTGAGTGCCTCCATCAGGAAGCCGAACTGGGCCTTCGCGCGCTCAGGCGTGAAGCCGAGCTTCTCAAGGATCTTCTCCTGGAGCTGTGCGTTGTGGATACGCATGCCACCGCCGCCAGCCTCGTAGCCATCCATGACGAAGTCATAGGTGTGCGAGCCGATTGCAAGAGGATCGGTGTCGAGCAGGTCGATCTGGTCCTCATTCGGCTGCGTGAACGGCTGGTGCTCGGAGTCGAGGCACTTCCTGTCCTCGTCCCAGTGGAAGAGCGGGAAGTTCACGACCCAGAGGAAGTCATGGCCTTCGCGCTTGATATCGAGGGCATCAGCCATGTGGTTGCGCATGCCGCCCAGGATCTCGTCTGCATGGAGACGGTCTGCCACAGCGAACATCACGAGGTCGCCCGGCTCGACGTCCATCTCCTTGCGGAGTGCTGCCATCTCCTCGTCGGAGAAGAACTTCACGATCGGGCTCGTGACGGAGCCATCCTCGCGAAAGGCGATGTAGGCAAGGCCCTTGGCGCCGAACGTCGCGGCCACATCGGCGAGGCGGTCGATCTTGGCGCGGGGCCACTTGCCGGCACCCTTGGCGTTGATGGCCTTGACATACTGGCCTTCGGTCTGGGCAGCAGAGGCGAAGAGCTTGAACTTCGACTGGCCGAAGATCGGCGTCACGTCGTGCAGCGTCATGCCGAAGCGGGTATCCGGCTTGTCGATGCCGTAGGTATCCATGGCATCCCAGTACTCGATGCGGCGCAGCGGCAGCTGCATCTCGACGCCCATGGCGCCGAAGGCATCCTTCAGTACCTCTTCGAGCTCGCCCATGACATCGTCCTGGGTGACGAAGCTCATCTCGACGTCGACCTGGGTGAACTCAGGCTGGCGGTCTGCACGAAGGTCCTCGTCGCGGAAGCACTTGGCGACCTGGCAGTAGCGCTCGACGCCGCCGACCATGAGGAGCTGCTTCAGGAGCTGCGGAGACTGCGGCAGGGCATAGAAGTGGCCCGGCTGCGTGCGGCTCGGCACGAGGAAGTCGCGGGCGCCTTCCGGCGTGGACTTGAAGAGGGCCGGCGTCTCGACCTCCATGAACTCATGCTTGTGCAGTGCCTCGCGGATCGCGAACGTGAAGTCGGAGCGCAGCTTCAGGTTGTGCATCATCTTCGGACGGCGCAGGTCGAGGTAGCGGTAGCGCAGGCGCACATCCTCGGCTGTATCCACGTGGTCCTCGATCTGGAACGGGGTCGTCTTCGAAGTGTTCAGGACCTCGATCGTGGAGACGAGCACCTCGATCTCGCCCGTTGCGAGCTTCTCGTTTGCCATGCCCTCAGGACGCTCGCGCACGGTGCCCGTGACAAGGATCGGCCACTCGGTACGGATGGTCTCGGCCGTATGGAAGGCCGTGCCGCCGGAGTGCTCAGGGTCGAACGAAACCTGCGTCATGCCCTCGCGGTCGCGCAGGTCGACGAAGATGAGGCCGCCATGGTCCCTTCTGTGCCACACCCATCCTGCAAGCGTGACTTCCTGGCCGATGTCTGATTTGCGCAGCTCCCCGCAGGTGCGGGTATGCATGCTGTGCTGGTCCATATGAGATATCCTCTCATCTGTGCCGTCCCGTGCCGTAACGGACGGCTCCCGACAGATGGCGCGGGGTGCGTAGACAGCGTCCCCGCACACGCGTCGGCCATTGTACTCCAGAAGGCAGGGCGGCCGCAGCAAGCCTCACGGAACGTTACCAGCCTGCCACGAAACTCCAGAGAGCGCATGGCTGCCCGATGCTCCTCCGGCGCTCCCCTCTCATGCATAAGCTGGGAGATTCATTCAGGAAGCTGCTCCACCAGGATGCGCTCATGCGTCCAGACACTACCGTCTGCCTGCCTTTTTGCGCATGAGTGGGGAAAATGCTAGCCTAGGTGCGTAGATTTTCTTGTGGATAAGGACTGAGACCATACGAGGCCACAGGTCCAGGGAGGCAGTCCATGGCATACGCAGCAGCGATATTCGATCTCGATGGGACGCTCCTCGATACGCTCGACGACCTCTGTGACGCGGTGAACTATGCGCTTGGCCTCTATGAGCTGCCGCTCAAGAGCACAGACGAGGTCCGCTGGGCCATCGGCAATGGCATCCGCAATCTCGTGCGCACCTGCCTTCCGAAGGATGCAGATGAAGGCACCTTCGAGGAGGTCTTCGTCGCCTTCAAGAGCTACTACTGCGAGCACTCGATGGACAAGACCCGCCCCTACCCCGGCATAGCCGCTGTCCTCAGGCATCTCCGCACGCGCGGCATCCGCTGCGCCGTCGTCTCGAACAAGGCTGATGCCGCCGTCCAGACACTCATCGACCACTTCTTCCCCGGCGAGTTCGATGCAATCGTCGGCGAGCGCGAGGCAGAAGGCATCCGCAAGAAGCCGGCGCCCGATACCGTGAACGAGGTCATGCGTGTCCTCGGCATGAAGAAGAAGGATGTCGTCTACATCGGCGACTCCGAGGTCGATATCGAGACCGCCGCAAACGCCCAGTGCGACTGCATCGCCGTGACCTGGGGCTTCCGCGTCCGCGAATTCCTCGAGGACAAGGGGGCGCCTGTTCTTGCCGAGACGCCGGAGCAGCTCGAGCACCTCATCACCGGCGAAGGGCTCGACGGCACGGCCGCTGCCTGATCTGGCCGCATCCATTCAGATTCTCTTGCATTTCGCGTAGCGCCTTTGGCGATTATCAAAAGCGCCGTAAAACCCCTGTCTTTAGGCATGGGGATATAAGGCGCATCGCCGCAGACGATATTAGATAGGGATCAATGGTATAATCCTTCCATGGACTACAAGAGCAACAACAACGTCGTCTACAGCTGCAGGTACCACGTGGTCTTCTGCCCGAAGTACCGCCGCCCCGTGCTCGTGGACGGCGTGGACGAGCGCTTCAGGCAGATAGCGCGGCAGGTCGCGGACGAGCTCTCCTTCGAGATCATAGAGATGGAGGTCATGCCGGACCACGTCCACATGCTCCTTGAGGTGGACCCGCAGCTCGGCATCCACAGGGCCGTGAAGCGCCTCAAGGGCAGGACCAGCCACGACCTGAGGGAGGAGTTCCCCTGGCTCAGGAAGAGGCTGCCCTCGCTCTGGACGAACAGCTACTTCGTCTCCACCGTGGGCGGCGCCCCGCTTGCGGCCGTCAGGCGGTACATCGAGAGCCAGAAGAACGTGTGACCCATCATGGACATGACGTTTGAATACAGGATCTACCCGAGCGCTGCCCAACGCGTGCAGCTTGCCAGGACCTTCGGATGCTGCCGGTGGGTCTACAACCGAGTGCTCCAGATGCGGAAAGAGGAATACGAGCGGGACAAGAAGACCCGATCCATCAATTCCTATATCACGCAGATACCCATCTGGAAGAAGGACGAGGCCCCTTGGCTTGCCGAAGCGGACTCCATGGCCCTGCAGCAATCCCTGCGCGATCTCGACAAGGCGTACAAGAACTTCTTCAGAAGCCCTGGAAGGGTAGGGTTCCCCCGGTTCAAGTCGAAATCAGGTGCAAGACAGAGCTACCGCACCAACAGCATCTCGATCGTGGACGCCCGCCATGTGAAGCTTCCGAAACTGGGGAGCGTCAGGGCGAGAATCACCCGGCCCGTCCGGGGGCGGATCCTCTCCGCAACCGTCAAGAAGGTACCCTCCGGCGAATATTTCGTGGCCGTCTGCTGCACGGACTGCCCAGAACCGGATATGCCGCAGGGTGACGTCGAGGTCATGGGCATAGACGCCGGCATCCGCTGCCTGATGGCCCGCTCGGACGGCGAGGTGGTTGCCAGCCCCAAGAGCCTCACCAAGTCAGAGAAGAGATTGGCCCGCGAGCAGAGGAGGCTCTCCAGGAAGAAGAAGGGTTCGAAGAGGCGGGCCAGGCAGCGGGTCCGGGTGGCCCGCATCCATGAGAAGATTGCGAACCAGAGGAAGGACGCCATCCACAAGGCCACGACGGAAGCGGTGCGCGAGAGCCAAGCCATCGCCGTCGAGGACCTGAACGTGGCTGGCATGGAGAAGAACCGCCGCCTTGCCAGGGCCGTGGCGGACGCAAGCATGTCAGAGATGATCCGCCAGCTCCAGTACAAGTGCGCCTGGTACGGGCGTGCCTTCGTGAAGGTGGGGAGGTTCTACCCGTCCAGCAAGACGTGCTCGTGCTGCGGCTACGTGAACAAGAACGTCGTGCTTGGGGTCGAGAGCTGGACATGCCCCGAGTGCGGGGCCCGCCACGACCGAGACCTCAACGCGGCGAAGAACATCGCCGCCGAGGGCGCGAGGCTGCTGGCGGAGGGAAACGGTACCGCAGGGCTTGCGGGAACCGGGGGCGCGCAAGCGCCCCGAACGCTCGTGGAGCAGGCGTAAGACCCGCCCCCGCGCATGCGGGGGAAGGCTATCTGCTGTGAAGCGAGAATCCTCTGGCTTTAGCCATGGGGAGTGTCAATCGGTGAGGGCGCTATTTCCGTCACTGGCCCAAGCGGATGTATGAGTTTGTTCAAGGAACGGTATAGTGAGTGCAAGCACGTTGGGTCTGGCCCTTCGACGAAAGGACATGCCATGGGAAAGAGAGCATCCGAGGCACTCGATATCAATTACGATCAGCTGGCTGACTACCTCCACAGCCATCACTCCGTCTACATGAAGATCGATAGCAAGGTCTACTACCTGACCGACGTGAACTACGAAGCATGGCGCGCACAGGACACCAGCCAGCGCAACGAAAAGGGCCACTACATCGACTGCTCCGATCTCGTTGACACTGTGGACGAGTTCCTGGCACTTCCGTTCGTCGGCGGAAAGACGATCAAGGACGTCTTCGACGGCGCCACGTTCTATGCCTCCATCAAGGGAGACAAGGAGTAGACACTCCAGACCCAAGACATGCAGCAGGGCCCGCCAGATGGCAGGCCCTGCTTTTTCATGCCATCGTCTCATGAGAAAGGGCGCCTTCCTTCCGGAGGGCGCCCTTCGAAGCATCAGGTGCTACTCGGCCTTCGGTGCCGTCGGCAGATCTTCCGGATGCACGCCGTCATCTGCGTACTCGAGGTCGTGGATGAGGCCACGGAACTCGTTGTCGACCGCGTTCTTGTGCGGCGAGCGGGCCGCATAGCGGTGCACGGCTGCTGCCGACTTGTTGATCGCGACGAGGGTACCGGCGCCTGCGACGCAGCCGCCCGGGCATGCCATGCCCTCGAGCAGGTATCCCTGATACTTGCCCTTGACGGCGTCCTTCATCATCTTCCTGCATTCCTCGAGGCCGCCAGCCTGGGCCGTCTTGACCTCGGCATCAGGACGGTCACGCTTGATCACGTTCACGACAGCATTCGCGACGCCGCCTGCGACAGCGAAGTTCCTGCCATCCGTGGATGCGACATCGAAGTCGGACTTGTTGTCATCGGCAAGTGCGAGGTAGTCGATGCCACGTGCTTCCATCATGCCGGCCATCTCCTCGAACGTGAGGACGAAGTCGACCTCGGAGCGCACGGAGCGGCGCATGGCCTCGAGCTTCTTTGCGGAGCACGGTCCCACGAAGACGATCCTTGCCTTCGGATGCTGGGAGCGCACCATGCGTGCCGTCAATGTCATCGGCGTCAGTGCCATCGAGATGCAGTCGGCATACTTCGGGAACTCCTTCTTTGCCATCGAGCTCCAGGCCGGGCAGCACGACGTGCCCATGAACGGCAGCTTGTCAGGCACCTCCTCGAGGAAGTCCTCTGCCTCCTGGACGGAGCACAGGTCGGCACCGAGTGCGACCTCCTCGACGCCGGAGAAGCCGAGGAGCTTGAATGCCTCACGGAGCTTGCCGACATTGCCCTTGCCGCCGAACTGGCCGACGAAGGCAGGGGCGACGATTGCGATGACCTCCTGGCCTGCCAGGATGGCCATGGCGACCTGGACGATCTGGGACTTGTCTGCGATAGCGCCGAACGGGCAGTTGATGAGGCACTGGCCGCAGGCAACGCACTTGTCCTGGTCGATCTCTGCGTGCCCCTGTGCATCGGAGCCGATGGCATGCATGCCGCAGGCGTCAGCGCACGGGCGCACGTAGTGATAGATGGCATGATACGGGCAGGTGCGGGCGCACATGCCGCAGTGGATGCAGAGGTCCTGGTCGATGAAGGCCTTCTTGTCCTTGAAGGAGATGGCCTTCTTCGGGCAGATCTCGCGGCAGGGGTGCGCAAGGCAGCCCTGGCACATGTTCGTGACCTCGTAGATGTTGTCCTTGCAGGCATTGCAGGCGAACTTGATCACGTTGATCAGAGGCGGCTCGTAGTAGTGCTCAGGACCTGCGGCGTCAGCAAGGCCCTCCGAGATATGCGCCGGCCTGTCGACGCCCTGGAGCGAAAGGCCTGCAGCCAGACGGATGCGCTCCGAGACGATGGCGCGCTCGAGGAACACGGACTCGCGGTAGGTGGCCACGTCTCCCGGAATGATCTTGTACGGCAGCTCCTCGAATGCCTTGTCGAAGTCGGCAAGCGTCCAGTTCGGATTCCTGCCGTTGTCGTAGATGACTTTTGCTACTTCGCGGAATACGGACCGGCGGATTGCCGTCAGGTTCGTATAGACGCCACGCATGGTGTCAGCCATGAATGCCCCTCTCCGAGCATCGGAACGGATTTACGTTGCTTCCCTGTTTCCAAGTCTACCGAACTCAGGAAGGCAAAGCGTGCTCAAGGATGCGAAAACCTGCACTTTCCAGCTTGGTGTCTCATCGTTTCCGCGACTCCCATGCTGCGAGTGCACGCTCTATTTCGTTGCCTCCGAAGAGCGAACAGAAGCTCTCAGGCACAGGGGCCGTGGCAGAGAGCTTCTCCCCTGTCACAGGATGGACAAACGACTCCCGCCAGCAGTGGAGCTGAAGGCCGAAGCGCTCACGCCCGCCCTTCGGCAGAAGGTCAAAGCCAGGTACCGCGGGCCCGCCTCTCATCCCGTAGAGCGCATCCCCCAGAATCGGGTGTCCCTCAGAGGCCAGATGCACGCGGATCTGGTGCTTCCTGCCGGTGCCGAGCGAGACGAGGGCAAGCGTGAGGCCGCCCTTCCGAAGGAGCTCCCAGACCGTGGTCTTCGCATCCTTGCCGGAAGGAGAGACGCGCATGCGTCTTGCATCGTGGCGGTCGCGCCCGAGAGGCGCTGCAATCACATGCGGCCCTTCAGGCAAAGATCCCCGTACGCAGGCCAGATAGAGCTTCTCCATTGCATGCCCTGCGACAAGCGTGTCCAGGCCTCCCTGAAACTCCGGGGCAAGCGAGAAGAGGACGCACCCTGTCGTATCCTCATCGAGCCGCTGCACAGCCTGGGCAGAGGCGCTCCTGCCTTCTTCCTCAAGATGCTTCCTGACACGCGCTGTGAGCGTATCCGTCTTGCCGCCTGTCCCATCCGAATGCACGAGGATGCCAGAAGGCTTGTCGGCGCAGAGCAGGAACGCATCCTCGAAGAGGATATCGGCAGCACGCGCTGCTGCAGCCGGCGCATCGGGACCTTCTGCTGCGTCCTTCCTGAGGACAAGCTCGACCAGATCTCCTGCATCCAGAGCATCTGCTGGCCTGAGCGGCCCGGCATCTCTCGAGAGGCGCCTCTCCTCAAAGATCTCCTTCCTCTGCGTCTTCGAGACGCCGGCAGCCTCGAGGAGCGCATCTGCTGTCACGTCCGCATCCACAACGAATGAGACCCTTGCGTCATCAGCCTCGGCGATATGGTACGGACGCATATCCTTATCCCTCATGGTGCATCTCTCCCACTTCTTCGGCGAGCGTCCTGTAGAAGGCTTCGGTCGCGCTCCAGATATGATCTGCGTTCCTCCAGGCAACGTTGATCCAGTAGAGCGCCTTGTCTCCGAGATGGATGAGCCGGACCTGCGTCTGCTCCTCCTCTGAAAGAGAGGAGAAGACGAGCCTCCTCGGGCAGAAGAAGGCACCTGCCCCCTTCGCACAGAGGTCGAGCAGGGTCTCTGTATTGGACGAGGTGACCTGGATCGTCGGCGTGATGCCCGACTCGCGGAAGGCCTGGCGTGCCAGATCTCCCGGAATGTCGCGCTTGCCCAAGAGCAGGAATGGGCAGTCGGCGAGAGGCTGGAGCGTACCCTTCCTCTCCACCTCAGCTACGACCTCATCCTCATGGCCCTGATAGAGCTTCGAGAGGAGCTCCTTTGCGACGACGAGCACGACCTCCTCCCGGTAGAGATCCTGGACGGAAAGGCCGGGGATATCCTTTGGCACGGTCGCAACAATCAGGTCGAGCTGCCCTGCCTGAAGGCTCTCGATGAGCTCCTCGTTCTCCTCCTCGACGAGATCCACCTCGATGCCGGGGCGCCTGCGCTGGTAGGCAGCGATCGAGCGGGGCATGATGAAATGGGAGCGGGTCGAGGCGATGCCGACACGGAGAAGGCCACGCTCATCTCCTGCGATGTCCTGGAACTCCTGCTGCATCGAGCGCTCGAGGTCCTGCATCCTGCGGGCAGAGCCCAAGAAGACCTCGCCTGCATAGGTGAGCTCGAGCGGCACCTTGCGGATGATGAGACGGACGCCGAGCTCATGCTCGACGCCTGCGATATGGGCCGAGAGCGTCTGCTGGGTGATGCCGAGGCGCGAGGAGGCCTTCGTGAAGCTGCGCTCCTCTGCAAGCGCAATGAAGTAGCTCATGGTAGAGAAGTTCACAGAGTCTCCTTGCCTCTATGCAGACAGCACCTCCTTCCATGCGTCCTGTTTCCGACAGCAGAGAGACGGACTGTCTGTGACCTGCGGAAACGTGCCCGAAACAAAGGAACTGTCGAGTTACAAGATTTCTTTGTATTCATAACCTAATATAACAGTTGGACTCATTGTTTCAAGGGTCCTATCCTGCTTTTCGCGCTCAGGAAAGAAATGCTCTCAGGAAGGTCCGCCATGACAGAATCCATCGTACTCGCCGTCTTTGCCGCGATGCTTGTCGCAGGCATTGCAGCTGGCGTGCCCATCGTCTGGATCCTCGTAGCGGGCTTTGCCCTCTTCTCCGCCTATGCGCTGAAGCAGGGCCACAGCGTGCGCGAGGTAGCGCACATGGCAGGAAGTGGCATGAAGTCTGTCCGCGATGTCCTCATCCTCTACCTCATCGTCGGCATGATGTGCGCGGCATGGAGGGCTTCGGGCACGGTTCCCTATACCGTGAGCGTCTGCGCAAGCCTCATGACCCCTGGCATCTTCATCCTCATGACCTTCCTTGCCTGCTGCCTCATGTCCACCCTCATGGGCACCTCGACCGGTACCGCTGCGACGATGGGCGTCATCTGCATGACGATCGCATCGGCAATGGGTGCAGACAAAGTCCTCACAGGCGGCGCAATCCTTGCCGGCTCCTTCTTCGGCGACCGCATGAGCCCGATGAGCGGCTCTGCCCTCCTCGTTGCCGGCCTCACGAAGACCGAAGTCACGAAGAACGTGCTCAGGATGGCAAAGACAGCTGCCGTGCCCTTCGCGCTCACCTGTCTCATCTATGCAGCCTTCGGCTTCACGACGCAGCACGCCTCCTCGATGCCGCAGATGGCATCCATCTTCTCCCGCTCGTTCCACATGGGCTGGGTCCTTGCCATTCCTGCCCTTGCAATCGTCGTCCTCTCGCTCACGCGCGTTCCCGTCAAGAAGACGATGCTTGCATCGCTCGTGCTTGCCTGCATCGTCTGCGTCGCTGTCCAGGGCGTGGCACCTCAGGATCTTCCAGGCCTCCTCATCTTCGGCTATACGTCGACGGACCGCACGATCGCCTCGATGCTTGATGGCGGAGGGGTGCTGTCAATGATGAACGTCGCTTCGATCATCCTTGTGAGCTCGACCTACTCGGGCATCTTCGATGGGACGGGGCTTCTGCGTGGCGTCTGCTCGAAGGTCTGGGAGCTCTCGAAGCGCTCGACGCCCTTCCTCGGCGTCCTCGTAACGAGCTTCATCGCGAACTGCATGGCCTGCAACCAGACGCTCTCGATCATGCTGACCGACCAGATCTGCCGCCCGACCGAGGGCACCGGCACCGCACTTGCCCTCGACCTCGAGAACAGCGCGGTCGTCCTTGCCGGCATCATCCCCTGGAGCCTCTCCTGCGTGGCTGTGCTCTCCTTCATCGGTGCCCCTTCGACCTCGGTCGTCTTTGCCTGCTTCCTCTACCTCCTGCCGCTCTGGACGCTCCTCATCTCCTATGCGGTGCACCACGACAAGAGCTTCGTGAAGAAGACGCCAGGCCAGCTCCTTGGCCTCACGACGGACGACGTCGCACAGCCTGCACAGCTTCCGCTTGCTGCCTAGCATGTCCTAACCAGAGCATCTATTGCCTGCAGCCTCTCCGGCACGTCCGGGGAGGCTGCATTGCTTTCACTCCCCTGCCCTGCAGAGGGGAACTCCATCTCGGCTCCCATCCTCTCCTGGAACAGGAGAGCTGGCAGGAGCAGGCCTGCTCTCCCCCTCTCCGAGACAAGCAGGAGCAGACAGGATGAAGCAGGCTCTTCAAGGGCCAGGGCATCGCCTCTGCCTCCAGAAATCCTTTCCAGGCACGAAGCAGCCTCTGCTGCCTATTGCCTCAGCCGATCCTCCTTCTATGCACATGAAGGCGCCCTCCGGTTGCAATCAGTCCGGAGGGCGCCTTCAAAGCTTGTACGGCTCTTCCTGGGGGAAAGGAGGAAGCCAGGAAGAGGGGCTATGCGCGGGTGGAGCGGACGATCTCGGCCGCTTCCTTCGTGAGGGCGAGCATCTCGTCGAAGCGGTGCTCGCGGATCATCTGGGGCTTGACCATCCAGGTGCCGCCGCAGGCGATGATGGCAGGATCTGCGAGATAGGCTGCGAGGTTCTGGGCGTTCACGCCTCCTGTCGGCATGAACCTATGGCCCACAAAGACGGAGGCAAGCGCCTTGATCGTGGCAAGGCCGCCATACTGGGCAGCCGGGAAGAACTTCGTGACCTCGAGGCCCTTGTTCACAAGAGCGGTGACCTCGGTCGGGGTGACGCCTGCCGGGATGGTCGGAACCTTGTTGTCGAGGCACCACTCGACGACGTCCATGTTGTAGCCCGGCGAGACGATGAACTTGGCACCTGCATCGACAGCGCGCTTTGCCTGCTCGACCGTGAGGACGGTGCCGGCACCGGCCATGATGTCAGGGCACTCGTCTGCCATGATCTTGATCGACTCGGCGGCGGCGTCCGTGCGGAACGTCACCTCGGCAGAAGGAAGGCCGCCCTCGACGAGGACCTCAGCAAGCGGCTTTGCGTCCTCTGCCTTGTCCAGCACGACGACAGGCACGACACCCATCTTCTCGACATTCTCGTAGAAAGAATCCATGTAAGACATATCCGTCTCCTCACTTGTTTTCTAGCGGCTGACCCTGAGGCCTGCACCCTTTGCAGCTACCGCTGCGATATCCTCTGCCGTGGCGAAGTTCGAATCGCCCTTGACCGTGAGCTTCAGGACGGATGCGGCAATCGCGTAGGATGCAGCTGCATCGTAGTCCATCCTGTGAAGCAGGGCGTGGATGAGGCCTGCTGCGAAGGCATCGCCTCCAGCGACCCCCTCGAGCACATGCATGTGATGCACCGAAGAGAAGTGCGCCTTCCCGTCTGCATAGATCATGCCCATCCAGTCGGAGTCCTCGACGGAGCGGATGTCGCGGATGACGGAAGCGACCATCTTGACGCCGTAGGTGCGGACAAGCTCGTCTGCAATCTGGACGTAGGCATCCTTCTCCTCGATGCCCGTGGCAAGGGAGCCCGAGCCATAGGAGATGCCAAGGCAGGAAGGGGCATCCTCGTCGTTTGCGATGCAGATATCGACGAGCGGAAGGGCACGCTTCCAGAACTTCTTTGCCTCGTCCGGCGTCCAGAGCTTGCGGTAGTTGAGGTCGGCGACGGTCACGATGCCGTGCTTCCTTGCAGCCGCCAATGCCTCATAGGCAGCCTCTGCCATCTCCGGGCACACAGCCGGCGTGACGCCGCTCACATAGAAGACGCTGACGCCGTCGAGGATCTCGTCCCAGTCGAAGTCCGTGTGGGATCCGAGATTCATCGCGGAGTACTTGCGGTCATAGACGCAGCCATTCGAGCGCTCGGAAGCGCCGATCTCGAAGAAGTAGCTGCCGAGACGGTCGCCCTTGCGCACGACACGGCTCACGTCGACGCCGTAGGCAGAAAGGCTCCTCAATGCGCAGTCGCCGATGCGGCTTTCCGGCACGATGGAGACGAATGCTGCATCATCCTTCTGATATGCCAGAGAGAACGCGACGTTCGCCTCTGCCCCGCCGTACCGCACATCGAACGAATTTGCCTGCTCAAGGCGCAGATGATCGGGAGGCGACAGCCTCATCATGATCTCTCCGAAGGTCAGAACCTTGCCCTCAAGCTTCATGATCCATCCTTTCCGGCACAGATCCGCCTGCCCCTCTGGGCTCCTGCGGTTCTGTCTCTCTCAACGATTCCAAATCTAGCATGTTAGTTATCCGTTGTATAGAGGAAATCTTGCCAGATGGAGGAAATCTATGCGAACGGATATTCAGGAGCTGCCTCAGCTGCAGCCCACGTCTTTCCTGCTGACGCACAAGTAATTGCCCGAATGCCGCCGTTTGGCCGACAGATGCAGCTCTCTCTATTTCTTGGATGCTAGTTTGCGTGGTATGCTAGCCAAGAAAGGTACGAGAGGAGATTCCATCCATGGCAGGGACGACAGAGCAGGTCGAAGAGCACCAGGAAGCAGCCGAGCTTCCCGACAAGCAGCAGGACGAGGCATATGAGCGCCTGAAGCGCGGCATCATCGAGTTCGAGTATCTTCCCGGGCAGCGCCTCTCTGCCAAGGATGTGCGCGAGACCTTCGGCGTCGGCAGGACGCCGGTACGCGAGGCTATCGTGCGCCTGCAGCAGGAAGGCCTTGTCTATACGAAGGCCAAGAGCGGCAGCTATGTCTCTCTCATCGATATGGATGCGGCCAAGAGCGCCCATTTTCTGCGCCTCAACATCGAGCGTCCCGTCGTGCGCGAGGCAGCAGCACGCTGCACGGAAGAGAGCCTCTCGGGCATGCGCGCCACGATCGAAGCGCAGAAGGCAGCCGTCAGGAGCCATGACCAGAGGGCGTTCTTCGATGCAGACAACGAGATGCACGAGGCGATCTATACGATTGCCGGCAGGATCTACGAGTGGGCCTGGCTTGCACGCGGCGCTGTCGACCTCGACCGCTTCCGCTGGCTCCATGTGAAGGCACGCGGCCTCGGCTGGCAGTCCATCCTGGACGAGCACGAGCAGCTCCTTGGCGCCCTCGTGCACCACGATCCCGAAGAGGCAGCCTACCTCGTCGAACACCATCTCCATGTGATGCTCGACGAAAAGGAAGAGGTCCTCTCTGCCTTCCCCGACTACTTCAAGAACGCCGAGGACCAGACGGCCTAGAGGACGCCTTCCAGCACAAGGAAAGCCACCACAAGCAGGATGGCGCCTGCCGCCCAGAGCGCATCGGCCGGACGGAATGCGAGCGTGTCGGGCACGATATAGTCCCCCTCGAAGCCGCGGCAGCGCATGGCATCCGAGGTCGTCTTCGCTGCCCGCTGCGCCTTCAGGAGCACGACGCCGCCGACGCCGCCCAGGGCGCTTCCCTTCTCGTGGTTCCTGCCGACGCTTCGCATCTTCAAGGATCCGAGCACCTCGAGCGCCGTCTGTCCGAGGTCATAGATGCTCTTCAATGCCAGCTCGACAGTCAGGATGAAGACATTCGGCACATGGAAGGCACGAAGCGCCCCCGTGAGCTCGGAGAGCGGCGTCGAGAGCGCCACGATCATTGCGATCGAGACCGAGACGAAGACCTTCGTGCCGATAAGAAGCGCCGAGCTCGCCTGTCCCAGAAGGATGGCCGGAAGCATCAGGAGGGCACTCAGGATGGCTGCTCCCGCAGATGTCTTCAAGCAGCGCGAAAGCGCCTTCTGTGGCAGCAGTGCCATGCGCACGAGCGCGACAGCAAGAAGCAGAAGCGTGAACGCGAAGTTCGTGGCACAGGAGCCGAGGATGATGGCAAGAAGGCCGAGCACGAGCTTCACGGGAGCAGAGGGAGAGAGTGCCCAGGGCCTGCCTCCATCAAACCTCAGGCGTGCCAGGACCCCTGCCACGGCCTTCATGCTCTTGCGTATGAATGAATCCCTGTCAGCTGCAGGCTCGTAGCGCTCATCCGTCAGCAGCCACTCAGGCAGTTCCCGTGCCTCTTCCCTATCGCGTGCCAAAATCGACCTTCTGCTTTCCTCCTGCTGCGAGAAGCCGGAACACGATCACGAGCACGGCGGCGCCAATCACGGCAGAAAGGACATAGCCAGCCCAGTCTGGAAGCGCCCCGAACGAATAGTCAGGAATGAGCGCCTCCCACATCCAGCCAGAGGAAAGGCCTCGAGGTGCATAACCGACCGCAGCGCTCACATCTTCGGGCGCCCATTCTCCCCACGCATCGCCTTCGGCCAGAAGGCCGAGCGGCACAAGCACGATGAGGGCACACATCAAGGCTGCCATCGCCCTGCTCGAGCGGGAGGCGTCCTTGTCCGTCGCACCGAGCCCCTCGATTCCGAAGGAAGGGGCAGCCTTCCTCACATAGGCCAGGATGCCGACCGTGAAGATTGCCTCGGCAGCGCCCGCCACCGTGAGGTGCCCTGCAAGCATCGCAGGGACCGAGACCCAGAGCGGATAAGGACAATAGAGCGCGTTGCCGGCAGCATCCGTGAAGAGGAGGGGCTGGATGCCGAACTCGATGCCAGCACAGAGCGCCGCTGCATTGATTGCGACGTAGGAGGCAATGCCTGCAGCCACAAGCTCGGATCTCAACGAGGACGCACCCTTCTTCTTCCGGTGCATGAGCCAGGTGTAGATGCCATACCCCACCTGCGGCAGGATGAAGGCCATGTTGAAGCAGTTCGCGCCGAATGCCAGAATCCCGCCATCGCCGAAGAGGATGGCCTGGAGTGCAAGCGCAACCGAGAGCGCAATCGTCGCTGCCCAAGGGCCAAAGAGTATCGCGATCAGGGTGCCGCAGACGGCGTGCCCTGTCGTGCCTCCGGGAATCGGCACATTGAACATCATCGCGAGGAAGCTGAAGGCAGCAGCGAGGCCCAGAAGAGGCATCTTGTTCTTCGGCACGGTCTCGCGCACGCGCCTTGTGGCATGGACCCAGACGGGGACCATGGCAGCGGCAAGCACGCCGCAGGTCGAGGGGCTCAGATAGTTTTCGGGGATATGCATGCGTGCCCTTTCTGAATCGCGTCGGATCTGCTCCTTTTTTATAGCAGAGTGGACGCAGGGAAGCCATCCTCTTGGCAATCAAAACCGCTTGCGGAAAACGCTTGCTCATCCTGTCTTGGCACAAGAAAGCTCCCGCCGGCACCTGCCAGCGGGAGCATCAAGATGCTGCTTCTCTCTTTTAGGCGAGACGGGCCTTCACAGCGCCAGCCAGATCTTCGAAAGGCACCTGCACCTGCTCATGCGTATCCATATCGCGCAGCGTCGCCTCGCCTGCTGCGACCTCGTCCGGACCGATAACGACGCAGAGACGTGCATGGAGCTTGTCTGCCTGCTTGAACTGGCTCTTGAGCGAGCGTCCCTGGTAGTCAGCCTCCGCACGGACACCGGCGTTCCTCAAGGCGAGCGTCGCCTTGAAGACAGCCTCGCGCTCCTCTGCCGACGTGCCTGCCACATAGATGCATTCAGGCTCCGGCGTCTCGAGCGTGCTGCCCTGGGCAGCAAGCGCAAGCGCGATGCGCTCGAAGCCCACGGCAAAGCCGATGCCCGGTGTCGGCTTTCCGCCTTCGAGCTCCATGAGGCCATCATAGCGGCCGCCGCCACCGATAGCGCCGACGCCGGCATCGGTCGCCTCGACCTCGAAGACCGTGCGCGTATAGTAGTCAAGGCCGCGCACGAGCGTCGGATCCTCGACGTAGGCAACTCCTGCCTCGTCGAGGTACTTCTTGACCTTCTCGTAGTGCTCGCGGCAGTCGTCGCAGAGGTTGTCTGTCACGAGCGGTGCGGACTTCATGACCTCACGGCAGTGGTCGTTCTTGCAGTCGAAGCTCCTGAGCGGGTTGATGTCGGCACGCTCGAGGCAGTCCTCGCACATCTCGTCCTTGTGGTCATAGATGAACTGGCGCACCTTCTCGCGGTAGGCAGGACGGCAGGCTGCATCGCCCATCGAGTTGATCGAGAGCCTGAGCTTCGATGGATCGAAGCCGAGACGCTTGTAGAACTCCATGAGCATGATGATGCACTCGGCATCGGCTGCAGGATCTGCCGCGCCGAGCCATTCGACACCGACCTGGTGGAACTGGCGCAGGCGTCCCTTCTGCGGACGCTCGCCACGGAACATCGCCTCGGCATACCAGAGCTTCGCAGGCGCCGCTCCCTGCGGCACGAAGTTGTTCTCCACCGCGGCACGCACGACGCCTGCCGTGCCTTCCGGCCTCATGGCCATGCGCTGCTTCGGCTTGAGTCCCTTCTCCGTGCCTGCCTCGAGCAGGTTCTCGAAGAGGGCGCCCGAGACGACGCGGAACATCTCCTTGCGCACGACATCCGTCGACTCGCCGATGCCGTGGACAAAGGTATCGACCTGCTCAATGGCAGGCGTCTCGATCATATCGAAGCCATAGGTGCCGAAGAGGTCGCGTGCGACATCCTGCATATGCTGCCAGCTGCGCATGTATCCGCCATAGAGGTCCTCGGTACCCTGAATCTTCTGTGCCATCAAAGGCTCCTTCCTGCATGCTGAAGCATGCTCTCAGCCGTGGCCACAAACAGAGGAGCTCCTGCTTCCTGCCTTCCACGGCCGTGAGCGAAAGTATAGCGCTTTCGCCTCATTCCCCCATCATGCACGATGCCTGCCCCACAGAGGAGACAGGCATCGACCGGTTCGATAAGTGTCTTTCCTTACTCGGCGTGCGCGCCGCCCGGAATCTCGCCGCCGCAGTGCGGGCACCTCGTGGCGCCTTCCTTGACCTCCTCGAGGCAGTGCGGGCACTTCGGTGCCTTCTTCTCGACCTCTTCCTCCTTCGTGTGGAAGAGCTTGTCCTCTGCCTCCTTGAAGCGGTTCATGGCCTTGACCATGCAGAAGACGATGAAGGCGACGATGAAGAAGTTGATGACAGCCGTGATGAAGGCACCGAAGTCGATGGAGGTGCCCGGCACGACGAGGCCCGTGACCTCGGCGCCGCCGCCGGAGATGAAGGAGATCAGAGGATTGATGATGTTCGTGCAGAGCGATGTCACGATGTTCGTGAATGCACCGCCGATGATGATGCCGACTGCCATGTCCATCACATTGCCGCGGGACACGAACTCCCTGAATTCCTTGATGAAGCTGCCCATGCTTGCCTGCCCTTCGATTCGGGTTCCTTTCGTCCCTCAACTGTATGGCACTTTTCAGCTCCCTCACCTGACAAATCTGGAGCAATTCTCAGAGATGTACAGATGCAGCCCTCTTCTGCATGAAAAAGCACCCTGCCGAAGCGGGGTGCCAAGTGGTTTTCAAGCAATCTTCGAAACCAGCTAGAGCGGTCAATCTGATTCAGAATTCCTCACTCTCTGCAGGCAGCGTCCTGAAGTCTCTTGCGAGCTTCCGCATGTGCATCGACGGGAGAATTCGCCAAGACAATATCGATGATTGTCTTGAAGAAGTGCTCACAGGACAGATCTGGTGGAATTGCCTTCACTGCACGCTCAGGAAATGTCACTGTAGCAACATCCGTCCATGAATTTGACTTATCGATAGCGTCATCATCGGACACTTCAATATCGGCGCTTGTATCCCAGTAGGCAATCAGCAATGCAACCGCATCATAGACCTCGCCATTCCGCGAGAGCTGTCTCAGCATATGTGTCGCCTTCTCAAATGCCGATGGCTCATCCAATATGCTCGCATGCGCCAGGAACACGAAACCATGTGCCGCAAGCGGATAGCGTTCCCGGAGATTCTTGACATCGCCGTAGGCTTCCTCGAAGCGGTTGGGCAGATTCTTTCCAAACGACGCGCTCATCGTTTTCGTGGACACAAGCATTTCTGGGCCCGAGAGCCAGTTTGACATGCCGACATCGACCTGCTTGGTGTAGACCGAACCCATGACATTTGCATCTTTCTGGGCACCCCCGGCATGCATCAGCATTTCAGTTTGGGGAGGAGTCAGAGAACTGACCGCGCCAAGCGCATGTACCAAAGAAGGATCCATTGCGCGAGGCTCCTCCATCCGCGGCCAGATGCATTCATCAGTAAAGCCCGCATGTTCAAATTCACGTGCGAGCCACAGGTCAAGGGCATTGGCAAAGACACCCGAACGCACGCTAGATCCATTCTCAACCGGAATTGCCAGCAACGACCTGAGAAAGCCATAGTCCAGCTGCGGTTCCGAAGACTCGTTGTAGAACGGTGTTGTAGTGTTTTCTTCCCACGCTTGCATGATGTTATTGAATACATTCATCTTGTCTTTGCGACTTGCCATCAGTTCTCACTCCCATCGGATTTCCGTGTCTTTGACCTCCTATGTCTTCTCGCTCGAAGCTCGAGCAGAGCGCCATGAGCAAGCTGAGCTTCCGATGCAGTAACCCCAAGTTCAGGCAGAAGTATTCCATCAACAATCAATGTGGCTGCATCCCGACGCCCCTCATCAAGCGCCTCCTCGATTGGACGAGTTGCCTGGCGCAGTTTTGAGGCGCATCCAAGCACCAGCCCTGGAGCTGGCAGCAGCAGTTTTCCTGCTTCCCTCGGTTCCAGCTTCAGAATACCTCCTCCATACGAGCGTCCCACAAGTTCAGCCGAAAGCAACGTGAACGTCGAAAGCGCTGCAACAGGGAGCAGTTCAGCAATATCTCGAGGCATCCCTTCGTTAAGGGTCAAGCCGTGTATTGAATTCAGGTAGCAGACGCCCGCCTTGTTGTGGCATAGATTCGGACCGATACCGTTCATATAGGTGAAGAACAAATCACAGTCATGAAGGCCGGGCACCATCCACCATGGATTTCTGACACGGCACTTATATGCCTTGTCGATGCCAAGCTCTTCTCCCCGCTCTATATATGCTTGTGCTGCTGCAGACAAAGTATTACCAGGATGGAATAGGTATATGCGTTTTCCTGAATCCTTGAGCAAATTGAACTCTTTGTCCCCGAAAGACAGCCTTCTCAGATGCCTAGAGCCAGGAGGGCAGATTGGAATAAGTTCGCTTTTTGACAGACCTGCATCCATGGCCTCCCGCGCCGAAAGAGCAAAGAATCTATTAGATCCCGTAACCGCTCCAAGACGCAGGCTTCCATAATCCGATAGCCTCGCCAACTTCTCTGTATCAAGACTTTCCAGAAAGACTTGAGCATCCAGAGCGTTCTGCCCGATTGGCCAGCGCGACGAGGGCTCTACCGGAGCAGTAAACACAGCGTTGGAACCAAGCTCTTCAATGGAATCAACCTGCGACATATAGATGCGGGAGCTGCTTCCTCCCCCAAAGCCACTTGCATAAAGCAGTACGACCTCTTCCTGCACTTCCGGGAATACAGGTTGTTCGAATAGAGTGACCTGTATCTTCGAGAAGTTTCTGAGAAGAAACGCTCTGACCGGAGCAGCGTACTGTACAGTCAGCAGCTCCGCAGGCAAGACAAAGCCAAGTCGACCTCCTGGCTTCAGAAATCTTGCGGCATGCACCACGAAAGGCGCCCAGGAAGACGCGAGCGCATCAATGCGTACTCCCGCCGCCAATGCATCAGCCCGTGCTTTTGCACGTTCCGCTCCAGCAAATTCCTGATATCTGATATACGGCGGATTGCCGATTATGGCATCGAAGCGAAACTCAGAAGGCTCCATATCGAAGAAATCGCCCGTCAGCACCGTCGCCGTGACACCTGCAGCCGAAAGCTTCGCACGGGCAGCTTCAGCGCTCTCTTCATGAATCTCATTGCCAAAGAGCTGAGTGCCAACGCTATCTGGACATGCTCCTAGCTGCACAAGGCGGTCGGCTGCAGCGAGGAGAAAGATCGCTTCCCCGCAAGAAGGCTCAAAGACGGCATCGTATTTCGATGCGACAGCAAACCTCGCTATGGAATCAGCCAGACCTCTTGGGGTGAAGAAGGCTCCACGCGACTTTCTTGAGGAACGGTTGTCATCGGCCTCCAGTAGCACAGATCCGTATGCCATCAATAACCTCCTTACATTGTCTTTCTGGAATATTCTACCAAGGCCATCTGACAGAAATATCGTGCCTCGCTAGCAGCTCTTCTCTGCATGAAAAAGCACCCTGCCGAAGCAGGGTGCCAAGAAGACAGATATGCCTTAGAAGCTAGTCGACCTTGATCTCGTGGACCCAGCCGAACTTGTCCTCGATCTCGCCGGACTGGATGCCGGTGAGCGTCTCGCGGAGCTTCTTCATGACAGGGCCGACGTGATCCATGCCGTAGACGACCTTCTCGTCGCCGTTGTCGACCTCGCCCACCGGCGAGATGACAGCTGCGGTGCCGCACATGCCGCACTCGACGAAGTTGCCGATCTCGTCGAAGCGGACCTGGCGCTGGACAACCTTCATGCCGAGGTAGTGCTCAGCCACATCAACGAGCGAGCGGCGGGTGATGGACGGCAGGATGGAGTTCGTGGCGCTCTTCGGAACGACGAGCGTGCCCTCCTTGTCGACGAACAGGAAGTTCGCGCCGCCGGACTCCTCGACGTAGGTGCGGGTCTGGGGATCCAGGAACATGTTGTCCGCATAGCCTGCCTTGTGCGCCAGGACAGACGGATAGAGCGACATAGCGTAGTTCAGGCCAGCCTTGATGTTGCCGGTGCCGTGGGGTGCTGCACGGTCGTACTCGGAGACCTGCACCTTGACCGGCTTCACGCCGCCCTTGTAGTAAGCGCCGACCGGCGTCACGAGGATGCGGAACTGGTACTCGTCAGCAGGCTTGACGCCGATGACGTCGCCCGTAGCGAACATGAGCGGGCGGATATAGAGCGTTGCGCCCGTGCCGAAAGGCGGCACCCAGGCTGCATTGGCACGGACGACCTCGTCGACTGCCTCGACGAAACGGTCCTCAGGGAACGGCGGCATCACGATGCGCTCTGCGGAATCGTGCATGCGGTGGGCGTTCTGATCGGGACGGAAGCAGACGACACGGCCATCCTTGGTCGTATAGGCCTTGAGGCCCTCGAAGACCTCCTGGCAATAGTGCAGAAGGCCGGCGCACTCGGAAAGCGTGACAGTGTGGTCAGGGGTAAGGCCGCCCTCGTCCCAGGCACCATCCTTATAGTTCGAGACGTAGCTGTAATCGGTCGGCTGATATGCAAAGCCAAGGCTCTGCCAGTCGATATCCTTCTTCTGAACCATGACACGCTCCTCACGCAATCGACTCGGGAGCCAGCCCTTCTTGCCCGGCTCCGATTGTGTGAAGAGTCTACAACCGTAACCATAATGTGGCGGTAGGTGGAACAGCCCTGAAACAAAGACGGCACTTCACCTACATCTCAGTGCCCTGCCATCAAGTTCCTCATGGCCACGCAGGTTCCGCCATTTTCCACAGCTGCCCTGCTACGATAGTCCAAACATCAGAAAGGATCTGCCCATGCGCATGTTCAGGAACGATTATTCGGAAGGTGCCGCCCCAGAGGTGCTCCAGGCTCTCATCGACACGAACGAGGAGCAGTGCCCCGGCTACACGGAAGGAGATATCCACTGCGAGTGTGCCCGCGCGCTCATCCGCAAAGCGGTCGGCCTTCCCGATGCTGCGGTCGAGTTCTGTGTCGGCGGCACTTCGGTCAACCTCATCGCAGTCACCGGCATGCTCCGTGACTGGGAAGGTGTCATCGCAACCCCGCTTGCCCATATCGCGACACATGAGACCGGAGCTGTCGCAGCAGCCGGCAGGACGATCCTGCTCACTGACGATACAGACGGATTCGTCTCCCCTGACGCTGCAGAACGCATCTGGGAGCGCCAGTGCGCAGGAGGCAGGCATATGACAAAGCCGGCGCTCATCTACATCGCCGACACGACCGAGATCGGCGGCGTCTGGTCCCACGAGCGCTTCTTTGCGCTTGCAGACTGGGCAGACGCCCATGATATCCCGATCTATGTGGACGGCGCACGTCTTGCAAGCGCCCTCGAAGCCCGGGACGCGGACCTTGCGCTCGAAGACATCGCGAAGCGCGCGGCCGCCTTCACGCTTGGCGGCACGAAAGATGGGCTCCTGTTCGGAGAGGCGCTGGTCTTCACGGACGAACGCCTCAAGGAAGCGTTCCCCTATGTCCAGAAGGAGCGCGGCGGCCTCATGGCAAAAGGAAGGCTTCTGGGCGTCCAGTTCGAGCGCGCCTTCACGCCGGACGCGGATGGCGACCTTCCCTGGCTCCGCTATGCACGGCAGGCAAATGCCTGCGCAGAGCGGCTCTTCGAAGGCCTCTCCGGGCTCGGCTTCGAGCCCTATGGCGGACACGATTCGAACCAGCTCTTCTTCTATGTGACAGAAGCAGAAGAGCTTGCCTTCCGCGGTGCCTGCGGCGCCGAGACCATCTCCGTGCTCCCCGATGGCAGGCGCATCATCCGATTCGTCACGAGCTGGGCTACGAAGATGGAGGATGCTGACGAGCTTTCCGCCTTCGCCTCCACTCTCAGGAGCCGAGGATGAGTGTCTCGGACAGAAAGAGGCTCTCCTCTGCCTATGCCGTCTCTGCCCTTGCAGTCCTCAGCTGTGCCCTCTGGGGATCTGCGATTCCTGCGATCCGCATCGGCTATGCGCTCCTCGGCATCTCCTCTGCCGACGTTGCGGACCAGCTCGTCTTTGCCGGACCGCGCTTTGTCCTGGGCGGCATCATCGTCTATGTCCTCCAGGGCGCAAGGACCGGCAGCTGGCACGCCACCCCGGCCGAGCTTCGCGCTGCTGCCCAGATCGGATTTTTCCAGGTCTTCGCCCAGCAGCTTCTGGGATATGTCGGCCTTGCCCATGCAACAGGCGTCTCGGGCTCCATCGCGTCGGGTGCAGGCGTCTTCATGATGCTTCTGGCCTCCTGCTTCGTCTTCCGTCTGGAGAAGATGACCCTGAACAAGGCCCTGGGCTGTCTCTGCGGCTTTGCCGGCCTCCTGGTCGCGACCGGAGGCATCGGACAGTCCAGCCGCTTCGGCTGGGGCGAGACCCTGATGCTTGCCTCCTCCGTCGCAGGTGCAGCAGCGACCGCGCTCATGAGGAAGAAGGCACAGTCAGAGGACCCCCTCAAGCTCTGCGGCCTCCAGTTCATGCTGGGCGGAGCCTGCCTTCTGGCGGCGGGGCTCATCCTCGGCGGCAGGCTCGAGATAGCCACCTTCGCAGAGCTTGCGGTCCTTGTCTGGCTTGCGGTGGTATCTGCTGTCGGCTTCTCTTCGTGGAGCCTTCTTCTCAGGGACAACGATATCTCCCGCATCGCGCCCTACCAGTTCCTGATTCCTGTCTTCGGCGTCGCGCTCTCGCTCGCGACGATCGGCAGCGAGGGCACGCCTGTCGGCCCTGCAACGGCGCTTGCCCTTGTCCTGATTGCAGCAGGAATCATCCTCGCAAACAGAAGAGCTTCCTCCACATCATGAAGAGGGCTCCCGGCAGATGCCGGAAGCCCTCCCGCTCTTCCTTGTGCCTCCCTCAGGCTTCGGGGAACACCTTGTCGAGATTCTCGCGGACGATGTCGCAGCTTCTCCTCATGGCACGGCGCTCATCGTAGGTGAGGTCGATCTCGAGCACCTGCTCGACGCCCTGGTCAGACAGGATGCAGGGCACGCCGATCGAGATGCCGGACTCGCCGTACTCGCCTTCGAGGTGAGCCGAAAGAGGGATGACGGCACGCTCGTTGTGCAGGATTGACATGATGATCTGGCTCACGATGGAGGCGATGCCGAACTCCGTGCAGCCCTTGCCCTTCACGATGCGGCTGCCGGCCTCCTTGACCTGCTTCTTGATATCGTCGAAGTCGAGCTGGCTCTCTCCGCCTTTCCTCATCGACAGGTACTCGCGGAGCTGGATGCCGCCGACGGAGATGTGCGACGTCGGGATGAACGACGAATCGCCGTGCTCGCCCATGCAGAACGCATTGACCTGGCGCGAATCGACGCCGATCTCGCGGCCGATGATGCCGCGCAGGCGGGCAGAGTCGAGTGCCGTACCCGTGCCGAACACGTGGCCGCGCGGCAGCTTCATCGTGCGGTACAGGTACTCTGCGACGATGTCGGACGGGTTCGAGACGGAGATCAGGATGCCCTGGAATCCGGAGTCGCGGATCTGGGGGACGATGCCATCCAGGACCTGCATCGTGGCGCCGAGCATCTCGAGACGGGTCTGGCCCGGCTTCCTGCTCCTGCCGGCAGTCATGATAACGAAATGGGCATCGGCGCAGTCGGAGTAGTCTCCGGCACGAATCTCGAACGACTCGCCGAGGCCGCTTGCAAGATCCTGCAGGTCCATGGCCTGGGCCTCTGCTGCCTCGCGGTTCACGTCGATGAGGACGATCTGGTTCACGAGGTGACGGAACATCAGGCAGAGCGCGCAGTGCGAACCGACGCGGCCAGCGCCGACGATCACGACCTTGCGGGTATGCATCTTCTTCTCCATGGAGCAACATCCCTTTCCGATAGAAACAGGCAGGCATCGCCGCCTGTACAGATAGCTTCCGACGTGGCCACGATAGCACGCTGGAATCGTTTCCGCACGTAAATGCGCACGTAGAACCGTCTGCCGATTAATTCAGCCCTTCGGGAAATTTCTCCGCTTGCCAGATCAGAGCTCTTTCACCCGCACGCCCAGGATCGCAAGGACAAGCGGCGCCTGGCCGAGCGAGACAGAAGCTCCCTTGAGCTCTGCAAACGTATCGGAGATGCGGATGCTGTCGATCGTGGAGGATGAGAGGTCGCATCCCTTGAGGCTCGTGCCGAAGAGCTCGGCACGCGTGAGGTCGGCATCTTCAAATGCGAGGCCCTTCGCCTTCATATGGTCGAGGCTTGCCTCCCGGAGTGCGGAAGAGACGAACTTCACATGCTGTGCCTTCGACTCGGAGAGGTTGGCATAGCCCAGAAGGCACGATCTGAACGAGACGCGCTCGATATAGGACCCATGGAAGTCTGCTCCCGTGAAGCGGCAGTCAGAAAGCCTGCAATCACGCAGGAAGCTTCTTGCCATATGCGCACCCGTGAAGTCGCAGGACGAGAACGTGCAGCCATCGAAGCTTGCCCGTGCCCAGCGGGTATCTGCAAACGAGACCTGGCGGAACGTGCAGCGCTCGAACTCTGCATGGCCAAAGGATCCGGAAAGCGTCTCGCGCGCAAACACGCGGCCGGAGATGTCGGCATCCTCTGCCATGAGGAGAACGTCCAGGCTCTCCCCTTCTTCCTCGTCGAAGAGATCGTCCATCTCGTCTGCCACGCGGCTCATGTGCCCTCCTTGCCTCCATAGGTCATCAAGCATATACCAAGCATGTCTGGAACAGAGAAAGGGGCACCTTCCGGCACCCCTCGATACGTTTCCTATGTCTCAGAAGATCAGGCAGACTTCATGACAATGGAGCGGACAACGCCTGCCACCGCATCGATGGAGTCCAGGCACTCCTCCATGCGGTCGAATATCCTGAGCCATCCCACGATATGACCTGGTCTCGACTCCTTCTCTTCCTGGAAGAGCTTCCTCACGCCGTTCTCGTACACGGAATCTCCCTCATCCTCGATGTGTCCCATCGAGATGGCTATCTGCATGCATTCCGGATCGTCCTTGTAGTGCGGAAGGCGGTCGATCATCTCATGCATCTGCCTGGCAGCGATGAGCGTGAGCTCTGCCATCTGGACAGCCTCTGAGCGCATATGGGAGACGTTGAAGAGATCGAGCCTCGTCGAGACGCCCTTCATGTTGTCGACGACGTCGTCCATCTTGAGGGCAAGGTCCATTACATCGTTTCTGTCGAACGGCGTGATGAAGGACGTATAGAGCTCCTTCATGATGGCCTGGACGCGCTGGTCGCATTCCGACTCATGGAGCTTCATCTGCGGAATCATGATCTCCGTCTCGGGATAGCCGCGTATCAGCTTCTCGTAGTCGACTGCGCACTCCTCGATTGCAGCCGCAAAGTCCTTGAGCTTCGTGTAGAACGGATCTTCTTTCTTCATGCGGGCCATGGGCCACCATTCCTTTCGAGATAGGGATTCGCGTCTAGAACCACAGGAGGAAGAGCTTGGCGAGGACAAAGCCGATGATGCCGCAGCCCGGGAACGTGAAGAGCCAGGTGTAGACCATGTCCTTCGCAATGGCCCAGTTCACGGAGCGCACGTCCTTGGCAGCGCCGGCACCCATGATCGCGGCGGTCTTCGTATGGGTCGTCGAGACCGGAAGGCCGGTGAGCGTGGCAATGAAGAGCGAGGCCGTTGCAGAGACAGAAGCGGCAAAGCCCTGATACTTCTCGAGCGTCACCATCTCCATGCCGACCTTCTTGATGATGCGCTTGCCGCCCACGGCCGTGCCGAGCGCCATGACGCCGGCACAGAGGATCTCGATCCAGAGCGGGAAGCCGCCAAGGTCCGAGATGCTCGTGCCTGCAGAGAGGGCGATGGCAAGCATTGCCGTAGACATGAACTTCTGGCCATCCTGCGCGCCGTGCATGAGGGCAACGCCCGCTGCACCTGCAATCTGCATCGTGCCAAAGAAGTTGTTGGCCCGTCTTCGGTCTGCATGCCGGCAGGCATGGGGGATGATCTTCGCGATGGCCCAGCCTGCAAGATAGCCGAGCACGGTCGAGAGCACGAGGCCGTAGATGACCTTCGCCCATTCAGAGAAATTGACGCCTTCGACGCCGCCCGAGACAGCGATGGCAGCACCGGTGAGTCCTGCAATCAGGGCATGGGATTCGGAAGTGGGGATGCCGAAGATCCAGGCACCGACACCCCAGGCAACGATGCCGACCGTGGCTGCAGCCAGGGCGATGAGCGCTGCATGGGTATCGCCGCCGAAGTCGACCATATCGGACATCGTGTCTGCCACGGCTGTCGAGATCATGGTCATGGCTACCAAGCCTACGAAGTTGCAGGCAACGGACATGGCAATGGCATGCTCGACCGTGATCGAGCGTGTACCCACCGGCTCTGCAATCGCATTCGCGGCATCCGTCGCGCCATTCACGAAGATGGTGCCGAGAACGAGGATGATCACGAGAGCGAGGAAGGGGTTGGCCGAGACCATGCCAAGGAACTGCGAGAAGGTAATCAAAGGTTGCCTCCACAGACTGCGTCTGTCCGCTCCAGAATATGCAGAAGCGGCTTACGTAATGGAATTGTACGCATTGCGTAAATCCATCGTAAGCCGCTCACCGATACCTTACACTCCGCTGACAAAAGAAGTCAGAGCTTCTGCCTTCGCTGTTCCGCCCCTTCTATCCCAGCGCCACATCGAGGACCATCATGACGACAAAGCCAAGGGCAAAGGAGATGGTCCCCCAATTCGAATGCTCCCCTTCGCTCATCTCCGGGATGAGCTCCTCCACGACGACATACATCATGGCGCCTGCTGCAAAGGAGAGAAGGACCGGCATCGCCGAGACGATGACCGAAGAGGCTGCCACGGTGATGATGGCGGCAATGGGCTCGACCGCGCCGGAAAGGACGCCGAGCGCAAACGTCTTAGCCTTGCTCATGCCTTCAGCACGAAGCGGCATGGAGACGATGGCTCCTTCCGGGAAGTTCTGGATAGCGATGCCCAGCGCCAAGGCAGCAGCGCCTGCAAGCCCGACGCCGGCAGAGCCTTCGAGGACCGCTGCCATGACGACACCTACCGCCATGCCTTCAGGGATGTTGTGGATCGTGACCGCAAGCACGAGCTTCGTCGTGCGGGAAAGGCCAGATTTCACGCCCTCCTCCTGTCCATCGAGATGCATGTGAGGTGTCAGCGTATCGAGGATGAGAAGCAGGGCCATGCCGAGAAGGAAGCCTATCGCGCAGGGAATGAAGGCAAGGCTCCCGAGCGCCTCTTCCGCCTGCTCGAGCGCCGGGGCCAGGAGGCTCCAGAACGAAGCTGCAACCATGACGCCAGCCGCAAAGCCCCGAGAATGCGCTCCGTCCTCTCGGAGAGCCCGTCCTTCATGAAGAAGACAAGCGCCGCACCGAGGCTTGTGCCAGCAAACGGAATGAGGATATAGCCAAGCATCTCTGGTGTCATTTCACGTCCTCCTTCGTGCCTTCCTTCTTCTCCTGTGCATCAAGATATTCTATATAACGCTCTCCCCAGCTGCCCACCGCATCGAGCACCGGCTGGAAGGTCTGGCCAAGCTCCGTGAGCTCATACTCCACACGGGGAGGCACCTCGGGATAGACGGTCCTCTTCACCATCCCTTCTGCCTCGAGCTGCTTCAGCTGCGAAGAGAGCGTCGAGTGCGTAAGCTGCGGCATCCTGCTCTGGAGCTCCGAGAACCGGAGCGTCCTTTCGCTCAGATGATGCAGGATCACGATCGTCCACTTCCCCTGGAGCACCCACTGTGCCGTCACGAAGGGGCAGGTGCCGAAATGCTCTGGCTTCTGTCGTGCCATATCCATCTCCTTTCTGCCATAGGTATCTGAAAACATACCAGGTAGCGAGAAAAAACATTATTGCTATCGCTTTAGTGTCATTTATAGTACAGGACAACAAGCAAGTCCAGAATTGATACCTGGAAGCGAGAGGGTACTTATGAGCATGACCAGCACCGAAACACGCCAGCCCGCCCTCTTCATCGGACACGGCGACCCGATGATGGCACTCAGGCATGACGCAATCTCGGAAGGCCTGGCCTCTGTCGGCGAGCGCCTCAAGGCACACCATCCGAAGGCAATCCTCGCCGTCTCGGCCCACTGGTTCACGCGCGGCACGCTCGTGCAGTCAGACCCGACACCCCGCCAGGTAAACGACATGTACGGCTTCCCGCCTGAGCTCTACGCAATCCACTACCGTCCCTCTGGCTCGAAGGAGCTCACCGAGCGTGTGCTCGAGCTTCTGGGCGATGATGTCGCTGTCGACGATACCTGGGGCATCGACCACGGCGTCTGGACGCCGCTCCATCACATGCTGCCTGAGGCAGACATCCCGGTGGTCGAGCTCTCCGTGAATGGCCTCAAGAATGCCAAGTACGCCTATGAGGTCGGACAGAAGCTCAGCGCCCTGCGCGATGAGGGCTTTGTCGTCCTGGGTTCCGGCAATGTCGTGCACAACCTGCGCGAGACCGACTGGGAAAACCCGCATGGCACGCCCAAGAACCTCCGCTTCGACGATGCGATCCTCGAGGCTGTGAAGAAGCGCGACGATGACGCTGTCATAGGCTTCAAGAAGCTCCCTGAGGCAGCCTACGCCGTGCCGGCGCCAGACCACTTCCTGCCGCTCGTGACCGTCCTCGGCGCAGCCCAGGGCGAGGAGGCAGAAGTCTTCAACCATATCCAGAACCTTGGCTCGATTAGCATGACAAGCTACGCGTTCGGGCTCTGAGAATCGGGAATATAGCAAGAAAGGGGCCGCAATGCGGCCCGAAGGAAAGGAATGATCACCATGGCAGAACCGAAGATCTTGATCGTTGTGGGAACACTCCGCAAGAACGGCTTCAACGAGCAGCTTGCAGAGAAGATCGAGAAGCTCCTCGAGGGCAAGGCAGAGGTCTCCCGTCTCGACTATGCCGACCTTCCTCTGATGAACCAGGACCTCGAAGACCCTGAGCCTGAATCCGTCAAGCGCATCCGTGACGCCGTGCGCGAAGCCGATGGCATCTGGTTCGTGAGCCCGCAGTACAACGGCTCCTATCCGGGACACATCAAGAACCTCGTCGACTGGCTCAGCCGTCCGCTTCCGGGCCAGGGCCGCGACTCTGTCGTCATTGCCGGCAAGAAGGCAACGGTCTCCGGTGCCGGTGGCCGTACCGCCACGGCCGAGATGCGCGAGATGCTCGACAAGCTCCTGCGCTTCGTCGGTGTCCTCGTTATGGAAGAGGGAGAGGCTGGCATCGCCCTCTCCGGCGAGTCCTGGGGCTCCGGCAAGCTTGTCCTCGGCCCTGCTGATGAAGAGGCGCTCGAGGCCCAGGCCAACACGTTCCTCGGCTTCCTCGAGGCATAGAAGCAAGTCCTCTGGCTCAATGACAGGAGGGTCCGCTGCATGCCCTGCAGCGGACCCTCCTTCTTCATCTCTGGCTCAGGCTCAGTGGATCATGTTCGTCATGTGGTAGCTCTCACGCTCAGGAAGCCCATAGCGCTCGCGTCCGAGCTCGATCGACCTCATGAGGAAGACCATGTTGCGCGCGAGGTTTCGGGCAACAGCCATGCCTTCCTCATCCTCAGCAGCCTCTCCCCTCTTCTGGCCGAAGACGTCGGTCCAGTAGCTGCCCGAGGCAACTGGCATGCCGGAGATCGTGAAGTACTTGTAGAGCTCATCGAGCGTTGCCACAGTGCCAGCACGGCGTGCGACGGCGATGGCGCCGCCGACCTTCATCCGCTTGTCGAAGTGCGTGCTCATGAAGAGGCGGTCGAGCACGGCGATGACGGTCGCATTTGCCGAAGCATAATAGACAGGCGTCGCCACGACGAGGCCATCTGCCTCCTCGAACTTCGGCGCGATCTCGTTCACGACGTCGTCGTAGACGCACTTGCCGGTCTTTGCGCATCCTCTGCATGCCATGCATCCGCGCACGGCCTTGCTGCCGACAGCAATCTCTTCTGCCTCGACGCCTTCTGCAGCAAAGATCTTCTCCATCTCGGAAAGCGCAAGCGCCGTGTTGCCATGAACACGCGGGCTTCCGTTCAGAAGCACGACCTTCATGTTCCCTCTCCTTCCAGGAAGGCCCCTCGCCTTCCCGCAGTTCCTAGAATTCCGAAACCTTCTTGCCCGCCAGGATCTCTTCGAGCCTGTCGTGGTCGCCCTGCGTCTTCAGGAGCCTCCGGTAGCGCGAAGCCAGGTCCTGCACGGCGTCGCGCTGACCGGTGGCAACTGCCTTCTCGAGCGCACGCATGAGGGCGCACTTGCCGGTCTCGCTCGGACCGTAGTGCTCCCCTGCACGCCTGAGGCGGCGCTTCGCCTCCTTGGAGTCGATGCTTGCAAAGACGCCAGGATGATGAAGCCCCTCATCGAGCTGCGCAAGCATCGGATCCACATCGGCGAGCTCGTGGTCGGTATCGAAGTCCTTGAAGGCAACGAGGTGTGCGACGCCGAGCGGAATCCTCTGAGTGTGGATCAGGTTGAGCGCGCGGTAGAAGTGGTAGCCCGCCATATCGATATCGCGGGCAATCAAGGGATAGGTACGCTCCAGTTCCTTCTCGAGCTCATCCTCGTCGCGCTTCATATCGAGGAAGGATGCACGCCTCAGATGAATCTGCGCATTCCAGGGATCCCAGCGAAGCGCCTTTGTCGCTGTGTCGAGGCCTTCGTCGGCACGGTCGAGGTAGTAGAGGCAGTCTGCCTTGAGCTCCCGGCCCAGTGCCTGGACGCCGAGCGATGGCATATACCCATCCGGCCTGAATGAGGCATCCGTGAGCTGTGCCAGCTCGATATCGACCTCGTCCTTGAAGTCATAGACCGAAGAATCTGCATCGGGGCCCTTGTCAGCCAGGTCGTCGAGCACCGTGATCAAGGGCTCGAGCGTATCGAGCGCCAGCTCATAGTGCTCGCGCTGGAACTGGCCTGCCGCCTTCTGGAGCCGGTCCATCTGCTGGAGTGCGAAGACCTGGAGCATCTCCTGAGACTGCTCAGGCGTCATGTGCTCAGGATCGGGGATGGCAAAGCCATCCTCTCCGCGCTCTGCAGCTGAAGGATTGATTGCGTTGTCGAGCTTGGCACGCTCGCGCTCGCGTTCCTTCTTTGCGGCCTCCTGGGCCTTCCTGGCCTCGATCATCTGATTCTGGGCATCTATATCTGCCTTCGAGCGCACCTGGATGCCGTGAAGCTTCTTCGTGCCGCCCTGGGGCTGTCTCAAATCTGGCATGTCTCTCCCTTGCTGGTCCATCCATCAGAGAGAAGCGTACCCGAAGATGGGCGGCTGCAAAGACGTGATGAGGAAGCGCACAGAGAGGCCACGCTCAGTCTGCATCTTCCCCGATATGGACGATCCTGCCGCCGTGGCCTGCTGCAGCAAGACGGTGCGAGACCGATATCGTGGTCCTGCCCTCCGCTGCTGCATCGAGGGCGGAGAGCACCTGCGCTTCAGTTGCCGGATCGAGATGCGATGTCACCTCATCGAGCAGCAGAAGCGGCGGATCGAAGACGATGGCGCGGGCAATGCCCAGAAGCTGGAACTGGCCTTCCGAGAACGTACCCTGCGTGCAGGGCGTCGCCAGGCCCTCTGGCAGGGCAAGAACGCTCTCCCAGAGGCCGACGTGCTCGAGCGCTGCCTTCGCCTGCTCTTCTGTGACGCGCGGATCTCCCAGCGTGAGCTCGTCCAAGACTGTGCCCTGGATCCTCCTGAATCCCTGCTCCACATAGCCCAGAGTCTTCCTGCGCTCATCTGCTGCAAAGCTTCCCGCAGGCTCGCCGAAGACAGAGACTGTGCCGCTATCCGGCTGGTAGAGGCCCATAACGAGATTGAGCACGGTGGACTTGCCAGCACCGGTGCGTCCCATCAAGGTGACGCGCTCGCCCGGCGCAACGCTAAGCGAGAAATCCTTGAGCACCGGTGCATCCTTCTTGTAGCCGAAGGTCACATGCGAGAGTGCGACAGCTGCTTGCCTGTCTTCCGCGCCTGTCTTTTCCGGAAGCTTCTCCTCCGGAGCCTCGAGGAGCTCTCCGATGCGGGAGATGGCAGCTCCTGCATCCTGGATGGACTGGATCTCCATGCCGATATCGGAGATGGGCGTGAAGACGTTGCCGACGTAGCTGATGGCCGTGACAGCGCCGCCGACACTGACACCGAAGAATGCTGCCCAGGCACCACCCGAGCCAGCAAGGCACATCATGAGGGCAATGACCAGAGAGGAGAGGGAGATGACAACAGGAGAGTACACGGCATCGCAGAAGTTCGAGCGGGTCTGCGCCGCAAACCCGTCATCCACCGCCTTGCCGTAGCGGCCTTCCATGAAACGCTCGGCTCCCATGAGCTGCACCATGCGAAGGCAGCGCAGGGTCTCTGGAATCTGCGCGCTCTCGCGGGCGATGGCAGAGCGCGCATCGCGCCGTGCCTCTCTCGTCGTCTTCTGGATCCAGCGCGTCCAGAGCGCCACCACAGGAAGCGCGATGAGGACCAGGATGCCGAGACCGGTGCTTTCGAGGAAGATGGCAATGACGATGCCTATGACCTGAAAAACATCGGTGATCATGCCGACAATGCCAGAGGCGAAGAGCGCCTCGATTGCATCCACATCGTTCACGATGCGGGCAGAGATCGCCCCTGCGTCATGCTCATGGAAATAGGCAGCAGGAAGCCTGTCGAGCTTTGCTGCCGTGGCAGAGCGCAGCTTATGCGTGACCTTCTGGCCGAAGATAGCGATGGCTGCTTCCTGCCCTGCCCCTGCCAGGCCCTGTCCGAAGACCGCTGCGACATAGAGGATTGCAGGCGTGAGCACGGAGGCATTCTTCGCCACCAGCTCATCGACGATGAGGCCCAGGATATAGGGCGGCAGGAGCGCAAGCACGATGGAGGCGACAATCACGGCAATGAGTACCACCGTGAGGAGCGCATGTTCCCTCATGCAGGTGACAAAGACAGCACGTACCGGATGCGTCTTTCTCTCGGATGCCTTCTCCATCATGCCTCGCCTCCTTCCGAGAGCTCGAAGAGCGCACGGTAGGCAGGACACGTCCTCATGAGCTCTTCATGGGTGCCGACAGAAGCCTTCCCGTCTGCCAGGCAGACGACCTGCGAGAGCTCCGGGAAGTGCGCAAGACGGTGCGATATGAGGATGACGGCCGTGCCGCCTTCCTTGGCCCAGGACTGAAGATTGCGGAATGCTTCATCCTCAGTTCCAGCATCGAGCGAGGCGAAGGGGTCATCGAGGATGCAGACGGAACGCCTGTGGCAGAGCGTGCGGGCAAGACCCAAGCGCTGCCGCTGGCCTCCGGAGAGTCTGCTTCCGCCTTCGTCGGCAAGGGTCTTCTCCCCTTCGGGCAGAGCCTTGACCTCATCTGCAAGGCACGCTTCCTGAAGTGCCAGAGCGGCATCCGCACCGCTTCCGAGGCAGACATTGTCTTCGATTGTGGCATCGAGAAGCTCAGGGTCATGCCCCAGAATGGAGAAGACGCCCTCTCCCTGAGGTGTGACCGTGCCTTCATGAGGGAGCTCTCCTGCTATGCAGCGAGCAAGGCAGCTCTTGCCCGAGGCGACAGGACCGCAGACACCGACAATCTCGCCCGGCGCCACAGCAAATGACACGTCCTCAAAGAGCGGCTTCTGCCCCTCCCAGCCAAAGCCCAGGTGCTCGATCCTGATGCCGGAAGGCTCAGCTGCCTTCCACTTTTCCTCCTCATGCTCTGACAGGTAGCCTTCGATCCGCTTCCAGGAGACCTGGGCTCTCTGCACCGCATTGAAGAGCTTGGCTGCATGGGAGGACTTCACGGCGAGCTTCAGGAACACGGAGACATACATCGTAAATACTGCGATATCCCAGGTACCCGAGACGACGTTCTGGGCACCGAGGATGAAGATCGGCAGCACGCCCAGAAGCGCTACTGCCTGGTAGAGCGGCATCAGGGATGCAGAGAGCACATTGGCCTTGGCCTCTGCCTTCTCGTAGCGCGTGAGCTCATCCTCGAAGAGATGGTCACGCACCTCTTCAAGGCCGAAGATGCGGTAGGTCAGCGCTCCTTCTGCCCTGTCGAGAGCCGTGGCAGACATGGCAGAGACTTCCTTCTTCGCCGTTGCCACGGCGCCTGTCACGACACCCTTGAGCCGTGCCGCCAGGATATAGGAGACCGGCGGAAAGATGAGTGCAAGGAGCGTGATGCGCACATCCTGCGCAAACAGCACGACAAGGTAGCTGATCATGACCACACCGGTATCGAAGAGCTCGGTCGTGAACTTGCGCATGCCCTCGACGCAGTCATCCACATCGGAGAGCGCCTTGGTCATGACCTCGCCGCGCTCGGATTCGGTCTTTGCAATCTTGCCGGAAAGGAGATTGCGGTAGAGCGTCTTCTTCATGCGGCGGTCCACATCGTTTGCGAACCTGCGCACATAGAGGCGCTTGAGTGCCCTCATGCCCTGCACGAAGACGATGGTCAGGACATAGAAGAGGCAGAGCCGAAGCATCGAGGAGGCATCAGAGAGGCCTTGGAGGATATCTGCCAGGCACTGTGCCATGAGGCCCTCGAGCCAGGGACCCAGGACCATGCCGACGTTGTAGAGGATGCCTGTGATCGTGACGACGAGAAGCGTCTTCCACTCATCACGGAAATACGTGAGGATGGAGGCCTTCTTGTCTCCTGTTCCGGTGCCCAACGATATCGCCTGCCAAATGACAAGAACTGAAATGGAGCTGCAAGGAAAGCCTACCTTAGCACGCAAAGATAAACAGGAGGCAAAGGCACCAGAATCTGGCGCTCAAGACGCTGCTTCTGCTGAGACGGGTATATAGGCACTTGCATATCACTCAGACAGAAAGCTGATTTCTGCCTGCCGCATCAAGGAGGCAGCATGGAGACTGAACCACTGCGTGACAAGAACGGCCTCACTGAGGAGGAGTTCCTGGCCGCCTATTCGCCGAAGAACTATCCAAGGCCCTCGCTCACGGCAGATATCTGCGTCTTCAGGAAGAAGGAGGGTAACCTTGAGCTTCTGCTCGTGAAGCGCGGCGGACACCCCTTCCTGGGATGCTGGGCAACCCCTGGCGGCTTCGTGAACCCGAAGGAGACGGCAGACGAAGCGGCGGCACGCGAGCTCGAAGAGGAGACGCATGTGGCAGGTCTCGCCCTCGAGCCGGTAGGACTCTTCAGCACACCAGGCAGAGACCCGAGAGGCTGGACAATCTCCTATGCCTTCTGCGCCCTCGACGACACTGGCGCCATCGCGAAGGCAGGAGACGATGCTGCCAAGGCCATCTGGTTCAAGGTCACACCGAGCCAGAAGGCTGGCAGGACGACGCTTGCGCTCGATGCAGGAGATGCCCATCTCGAGACATCCTTCGCAGCCCAGGAAGCCCCTGTCACAGGAAGGCTCCGCCCCAAGGACGTGGAAGGTCAGGGCCTTGCCTTCGACCATGCAGAGATCATAGCTGCGGCCTGGCTGACGCTTCCTGAGAACGTGAGGTCCTAGCGTGCAGACCTTCTCCTATGATGCGGTGATCCAGGCAGTGCCTGAGAAGGGTGGTGCCTATGTCGCCTTTCCCTGCGATATCCGTGCACTCTTCGGCAAGGGCCGCCTCAAGGTCCATGCAACCTTCGACGGCGTCCCTTACGACGGCAGCGTCGTGAACATGGGCGTGAAGAACGATGACGGAACGATCTGCTACATCATCGGCATCCGCAAGGACATACGGAAGGCCATCGGCAAGGAGCCGGGAGATACGGTCCACGTGGAGATCGTGCCTGCATAAGAACAGATGATAGAGATAGAGATAGATATAGAAGAAGGGAGCCTGCCTGAAAGCAAGCTCTCTTCCGCATGCCTGCAATATCCGTCGCTCCGCAGCGTACCAGATTGAGAAGGTACGCCTATTGGTCAGCGGCCCTCACGATTAGTGTCCAAACAGCTCATCATGGCTTCCAGTTCGCTCAAAGAATGCAACCTTATCGTTGGATGACCATATGACAAGCCAGCCACCTGCATTCGCGACATGGCACTCCTTGCGCCCCTCCCAATTGCCTGAGAGAGCATGCATATTATGGCGACGTCTCAGCTCTTCAAGCGTGTCAGGAGTGTTCTCGACAACAAGGCCGATGACCTTCTCAAGCTCAGACAGATCCCATCCGCGCCTTCCAGCTTTCTTCTTGAGGTCTCGTCTGAATGCTTTCGAATAGTCAGCAGTGAGCCGAGCTATCACTCCATCGCCGATTCGATGAGGCAATGAGCGTCCGTGAACCTGCCCGGTTTTCCGGAAGCCAGAAATGCATTGCCCTCCGCAATGGCATCAGAGCTTTCAGCATTCGGCTCTTCAGGCGCAAATGTCAGCGGAATGCGGTGTGTGTTGACCATCTGCTTGTAGAAAGCACGCGTAACCGAAGAGAGATCGAGACCATAGTATTCAGCAACTTCCGACGCGTCATGCTTGAGATTCTCATCGAGACGTATGGTAAGTGTGGATGAAGCCATCATTGCTCCTTCCAAATGGCGTGTATGTACATCTTTATATTTATGTCATTACATTCTATATCATATATACTGCCCAACATCGGACCATACATATTCATTCAAATCGGGTAAATGGCTGAGTACCTCCAGCATAGTTAGGCTCCCTGAACTGTAAACGGCTTAGGCAAGCTCGCAGGAAGCTTCGGCTGGACCGTGGCCGTGGCTGCGATGCCGGAGAGCGGGACATGCATGAGGC